>scf_100011_pt744 | contig 8678 bp, 8 predicted proteins | sample Micenr1anaerobic_FD_49594 | JGI IMG/M metagenome (IMG submission 49594) | reverse complement strand
CTCCTGTTATACGGCGAACGGCAATGACGCGGTTTGCTAACTTACAGGCAAGTGCGTTAAGCGTGTTTATCAATAGAGAGAGAATTCCATGATTCTTGTATTAGCTTATAGCGCTGTTCTGCTAAGTTTTTTTCCGGCTTGCTGGGACTGATGATGCATCAGCGTCGGCATATACTGCTGTTTAGTCAGTATTGGTTTAAAAATTCCCGAGCGACAATGAAGGTAGTCAGTCTGTGCTTACCGGCTGCCTGGAAGCACGGCGGTTTCCGGTTTTGTTACGGCAAGCCGTGTTTGTTTTACTGGGTTTGTCCGGTGTTTTTGCGGTATTGGCCGGATTGAGCGTGTTGATCGGTAAGGAGGTGGTTACCGATCAACTCAGTTTGGGGCTGCCTTGGCTGCCGTGGCATGTTCGTTTTGACTGCTTGTCCGGTTTTTCTTTTTAATCGTCGGTATTGCGGTGAGTGCGGTCAGTCTTTACGGACCGGGCTATGTGAACAGCTATCAGGAAAACCAGCATCCTTTTGCAATCTTGAGCTTATTCACCGGGCTGTTTGTTGCCGGGATGTTGCTGGTGCTGTTGGCCGATGACGCATTCTTTTTCATGATTGCCTGGGAGTTGATGTCGGTTGCCAGTTATTTTTTGGTGGCGTTCCAGCATGAAAACTCAGCCAATCGCCGCGCCGCTTTTCTTTATTTACTGATGGCGGAAGTCGGTGCATTGGCCATTATTCTGGGCTTTGGCGTACTGGCCAGCTTTTCCGACGGCTTTACCTTCGATGCCTTGCGCGCGTCGCACTTGTCGACAACCTGGGCAAGCATCGCCTTTATGTTGGCACTGCTGGGTTTCGGTATGAAAGCCGGGATTGTCCCTGTGCATGTCTGGCTGCCGGAAGCGCATCCGGTTGCGCCTTCGCATATTTCCGCGTTGATGAGCGGCGTGATGCTGAAGGTCGCACTTTATGGGCTGATCCGTTTTTGCTTCGATTTGATCGGCGACGTGCAATGGCAGTGGGGCGTGGTGTTGCTGATACTGGGTACACTCTCCGCGCTGGGCGGTATTTTGTACGCGATGATGCAGCCCAATTTAAAACGCCTTCTGGCCTACAGTTCGGTCGAAAACATCGGCATAATTTTTATGGTGCTGGGTCTGTCGATGATTTTTATGGCCAACGGTCATCCGCAGCTGGCAGCGCTGGGTTTTTTGGCGGCGCTGTTTCATGCCTTCAACCATGCGCTGTTCAAGAACCTGCTGTTTCTTGGGGCCGGTATGATTCATCACCAAACCCATGAGTTAAATATCGACATGATGGGCGGGCTGATTAAAAAGATGCCGAAAACCAGTGTGTTGTTTTTGATCGGTTGCATGAGTATCTCGTCATTACCGTTGTTTAACGGCTTCGTTTCGGAATGGCTGGCTTTCCAGACCGCATTGCAGGTCGATGTGCTGGACAATGGCGTATTGCGCAGCTTGATACCGGTCGCCGCCGCTGCATTAGCGCTGACGGCGGCATTGGCGGCCGCCTGTTTTGTCAAAGTATTCGGCTTGATCTTTTTGGGACAACCCCGTTCTCATCATTGCGATAAAGCGCATGAAGTCCAGGACAAAGGCATGCTGGCAGGCCCTGCGCTACTGGCCGGATTGTGCTTTTTGTTCGGCATTTTTCCCGGTCCGGTCATCAGCCTGATCAACGGCGTTTCCGGGCAATTGTTAGGCGAGACTTTGCCGAATGACGCCGCTTTAGGCTGGTTGTGGCTGGCGCCGGTTTCGGCTAATCAAGCGTCTTATGCTCCTCCATTGGTTTTGATCGGTGCGCTGATTGCCGGCTGCATCAGTTTTTGGTATCTGCGGCGTAATCCGGCAACGGCGCTGCGCATCTCTGAAACCTGGGATTGCGGTTTCGGCGGATTAACGCCCCGTATGCAATACAGCAGCAGCGCTTTTACCATGCCGTTCCGGCGGATTTTCGCCAAAGTCTGGATTATTGACGAGCAGATCGATAAAGACATGCAAGGCGCAATGAATCAGGACGTGGCGGCCGTTCATTATCACTTGCAGATTCAGGATCATAGCTGGCCGCGTTTGTATCATCCGATTGAACACGCGGTAAACAAATTAGCCCAATTAGTGGGACGTATTCAAACGGGAAATATCCGGGTTTATCTGGGTTATTCGTTTGCAACTTTACTATTACTGTTATGGGTGATCAGCTGATGAACTGGTTAATAGCTATTTTACAAACCATGCTGTTTGTCGCGTTGGCGCCGTTGCTGGCGGGCTGGGTCAAATGCTGCAAATGCCGGTTACAGAACCGCAAAGCGCCTTCCGTTCTTCAGCCTTACCGGGATTTGCTTAAATTGACGTATAAACAACCGGTAGTCTCGGAACAGGCTTCATGGTTATTTACCAAAGCGCCGTACATTATTTTTTCGGCAACGGTGCTGGCAGCAACCGTTGTGCCGCTGATTGCCGTTGATTTACCGACTTCGGCCAGCGCCGATGTGATTGTGATGGTGGGTTTTTTCGCTTTTGCCCGGTTTTTTCTGGCGCTGGCCGGATTGGACGTCGGCACCGCATTCGGCGGTATGGGCTCATCGCGGGAAATGACCATTTCATCGTTGGCGGAACCTGCGATGTTGATGGCGATTTTTACGCTGACCATGACCGCCTCAACGACTAATTTATCGTTGGCTATCGCCCATGTGCTCAATGAAGGCTTGGTGTTACGGCCTTCGTTTGTATTTGCTTTAGCGGCCCTGGTACTGGTTGCCGTCGCTGAAACAGGGCGCATTCCGGTAGACAATCCGGCGACGCATCTGGAGCTGACCATGATTCATGAAGCGATGATTCTTGAATACAGCGGTCGTCATTTGGCGCTGATCGAATGGGCAAGTCAGTTGAAGCTGATGCTGTACGGCGTCCTGATTGCCAATATCTTTTTCCCCTGGGGCATCGCCGAAACCCTTAGCATCCAAGCGTTAGGCTATGGCTTGCTGGCTATTATGGGCAAGCTTGCGGTATTGGCGGTTGTTCTGGCGATAGCGGAAACGCTGGTTGCAAAAATGCGCCTGTTTCGCGTGCAGGAATACCTCAGTTTCGCCTATTTATTAGGGCTGCTTGGGTTGTTGAGCCACATTATTTTGGAGGCGGCACGATGAACATGAAAAATGTAAAAGCCCGCTCTGTAGGCCGGAATAAGCCGGTTCGAGCGATAGCGAGAACCGGTGTTTCCGGCGAACGCCTCCCGGACTTTGCCGGAAACGCCACCGCGCGCTACGCTTGGGTGGCCTTATTCCGGCCTACGATGTTCCTGTCTGGAATGTTGAACGATATTATTTTGGAGGCGTCACGCTGATGAACATCGAACAACTGGATTTTTATACGCAGGCCATTTTATCGATGGCCGCATTGGTGGGGCTTACCTCGTTTCTTATGTTAGGGCAGGGAAGATTACTCAGACTGATCTTTGTGTTTGCGATGCAGGGTTTTTTATTAACCTTGACCACAGCATTGGCGGCATACAGCTTGAATAATCATCATCTCTATATTTCAGCCGTGCTGACTTTAGTGCTGAAAGTAACTTTTATTCCGTGGATGTTAAGACGGGAGGTTCTGCGAATGAATATGCATCGCGATGTTGAAGCATTAAAAAACAATACTGCCGTGATGCTGGGCGGCGCCAGTCTGATGGTATTCAGTTATTACGTGTTGCATCCTATTGTGCAATCCTCATCAATCGTCATGCTGAATGCCTTGGCGGTCAGCCTTTCCGTGATGCTGCTGGGTATGCTGTTGATGATTTCGCATCGGCAGGCTATCGCTCATGTGGTTGGCTTTATGTCGATAGAAAACGGCTTGTTCTTCGCGGCTATCGTCGCCACCAATGGCATGCCGATGGTGGTTGAACTGGGCGTGGCGTTCGACGTACTGGTGGCTGCGGTGCTGTTCGGCATCTTTTTCCTGCATATACGCACCAGTATCGATTCTCTGGATGTCGATTTGTTAAACAAGTTACACGAGGTGGATAAATGATTGCCGCCTATTTAGTCTTATTAATACCGTTGGTCGGCATTATCTATTTCGCGCTGGCGGGACATAGAGCGGATACCGGAAAAATCAATGTCAGGTTTAACGGCATTTGCTTGCTGGCGACCATCTGGCTGGCGATCAACGTGCTCAATCAAGGTACGATTGTTTCATCAGGCAAGGCTTTTTTAATCGATCCGTTTAATGTGTATTTGATTGTGTTGACGGCTTTTGTCGGCTTCACCACGTCGATATTTTCTTCGCCTTATATGGAGCATGAAAAAGAAATCGGCAAGCTCAGCGACGGTCGCTTAAAGCTGTATCACTCGATGTTTCAGGGGTTTATGCTGGCCATGTATCTGGTGTTGACCACCAATAATATGGGCATCATGTGGGTGGCGATGGAAGGCGCGACATTGGCAACGGTGTTGCTGGTCAGTTTGTATCGTACCCCGGAGTCTATTGAGGCGGCGTGGAAATATTTTATTTTGTGCGGCGTGGGCATTGCTCAAGCCTTGTTCGGCACCATTTTGCTGTATTACGCGGCCGTGCAGATCGGCGACGGCGAGAATGCCTTACTGTGGTCGGTACTTTACGAAAATGCCGACAAATTAAATCCGGAAATTCTTGAAATTGCCTTTGTTTTTTTACTGATTGGTTACGGCACGAAAATCGGTTTGGTGCCGTTGCATAACTGGTTGCCCGATGCCCATTCCGAAGGTCCGACGCCCATGTCTGCGGTGTTATCGGGATTACTGTTAAACGATGCCCTATACGCCGTGGTGCGTAATAAAATGCTGGTGGATGGGGCGACGGATTCCAATATGGCCGGTTTTCTGATGATGGGCTTCGGCATGCTGTCGTTTCTGGTTGCCGCGATACTGCTGCACCGGCAAAAAGATATTAAAAGACTGTTCAGTTACTCATCTATTGAGCACATGGGACTGATGACTTTCTCCTTCGGTATCGGCGGCCCTTTAGCCACTTTTGCCGCCTTGCTGCACATGACCGTGCATTCACTGACCAAATCGGCCATTTTTGTGACGGTAGGCCACGCGGCTCAGCTTGCCGGAACCCAGCGAATAGACCAGATACGCGGCCTGATTAAAACCCAGCCCAGGATCGGTTGGGGTTTATTGATCGGCACCATTGCCATTGCCGGGTTTCCGCCATTCGGCGTCTTTACCAGCGAGTTTCTGGTGCTGCTGGCGACCATGCACAGTTATCCCTGGTTAGCGCCATTGCTGTTACTGGGTATCGGCATCGCCTTTGCCGGACTGTTCAGGCATATACAGCCGATGGTTTACGGCGACAAGCCTAAAGATCAACAACCGATTACCGCCAACTTGTGGCCGGTCATGATACATCTGGCCTTGGTGCTTTGGCTGGGTCTGGCCATCCCCGGTTTTCTGGCTAACTGGTTTTCACAGGCGACACTATTAATTTCCGGGAGTACGCCGTTATGAGTTCTTCAAACTGGACTACGGATTTTTTAAGCCGACTGAGCACCGATATTACGGTTGCAGAAATCGATACAGCCTCGGCAACACTGTGGCAAATAAAAAGCCACGCATGGCAACAATTTGCAGAACTGGCTGTGCAGCAAAACCTGCGCTGGGCCGCCGGATGGGCGGAACAGGTTGATAACCGGTTTTTGATCAACGCCTGCTTTGAAAAACAGGGTGAATACATTCTTCTGCGCACGATTATCGATGATTCAAACCCGGAACTGCCGAGTCAGGCCACGGTTTATCCCGCCGCCAACCGCAGTGAGCGTCACACTCAAGACATGTTCGGGATCAAGTTTGTCGGGCATCCGGATAACAGGCGTTGGACGCGGCATCAAGCCTGGATTGAAAAAAACTATCCGTTACGAAAAGATTTTCCTGTTCAGGGCACGCCGGTAGGCATCACGCCGCCCGACATGCATTATCCGTTTATTAAATCCCACGGTGCCGGTACGTATGAAATTCCGGTAGGCCCGGTGCATGCCGGTATTATTGAGCCCGGACATTTCAGGTTTCAGGCGGTTGGCGAACTTATCCTGAATCTGGAAGAACGTTTGGGCTACGTGCATAAAGGCATAGAAAAAATTGCCGAAGGCAGAGAACCGGAGTCCTTAGCCAGGCTGGCGGGTCGTGTCTCCGGCGATACCACCGTCGGGCATTGCTGGGCGGCCTGTAGGGCAATGGAACAAGCGGCGGGCGTGATAATTCCGCCTCGAGCCGCCTTAATTCGCGGCATTCTGGCGGAACGGGAACGCATCGCCAACCACATGGGCGATATAGGCGCAATCTGTAATGACGTCGCTTTTGTGTTCGCGCAAATGCAGTTTACCCGTTTGCGCGAACTCTGGCTGCGCACCAATGCAACGGTTTTCGGTCATCGCCTGTTGATGGATAAAATTGTTCCCGGCGGTGTTGCGTGTGATCTGTCGGATGAATCCTGCGCCCTGATCAAGAAGGAGATAACCGAATTAAGAAAAGAGCTGGCGGAAGTCATACTCGCGCTGGATCTCAATTCTTCACTGGAAGACAGACTGTATACGGCCGGTTTCTTGTCTGAACAAACTGCTGCCGCTTTTGGCACCTTGGGTTATGTCGGACGGGCCAGCGGACAGGATAAGGATGTGCGTCGCGATACGCCCTATGCGCCCTATGATCAAGTTACGGTTAAAGTCGCACTGGAAACACAGGGCGATATTGCCTCCAGATTATGGGTAAGGTACAAGGAAATCAGGGCGGCGTTACGTCTGATAGAAGACTTTATCGATCGACTTGTTGCCGGCGAGCTACGCAGCGAATGGCGAACGCCAGCGGCGGGTAGCGAAGGTCTGGGTATTGTTGAAGGCTGGCGCGGCGAAATTATCAGCTACATCCGTTTTGATGCCGATAACAAAATCGCCCGTTTTTATCCGCGCGACCCCAGTCAACTAAACTGGCCTGCGTTGGAAAAGCTGGTGCTGAATAATATCGTGCCGGATTTTCCTGTGTGCAACAAATCCCTGAATGGCTCTTATTCAGGCAATGATTTATAGGAAGGGAAAATGCTGAATATTTTTAAAAAAATCCTGACCACGGGTGTCGTTACTGAGCAGTTTAAAGCGCCCAAAGATGCCGAACTGGAGCAATTGGGCATTGAGATTAAAAGCCGCATAGACAAGAAATTTTCCGGCAGCATTGCGATACGCCAGGTCGATGCAGGTTCCTGTAACGGTTGCGAACTGGAAATTCATGCGCTGAATAATCCCTTTTACGATATTGAACGTTTTGGCGTTCATTTTGTCGCGTCGCCAAGACACGCTGACGTGCTGCTGGTCACAGGGCCGGTTTCAAGGCATATGCAAACCGCGTTACTGCGCACTTATGAAGCAACGCCGAACCCGAAATGGGTGGTTGCAGCCGGTGATTGCGCCGCCTGCGGCGGCGAATTCGGCGTGTCTTATGCCAGTTGCGGCGCGGTGTCCAACGTCATTCCGGTCGACGTGGTGATTCCCGGTTGTCCACCCACGCCTTTGGCGTTGATGAAGGGATTGTTGGGTTTGATTAACGCTAAAAAATAAAAAGAGCGGTACTGCGAAACAGTTATAAATGGGGCAGGGCGGTTATTGGGAACCTGCCAAAAACTACAATGGGTAAACAATATGATTAAGAAAGTAAAGATATGGGGAATCGCTGCCGTGATTCTGGGTTCTTTCAGCATGGCCTCTATGGCAGACGACTTGCTTCAGGATGCCGGTAGCTGGATGCAAATCGTAGGCGAGGGCAGTTTGAAAGTCGTGGATCCCAAGTTGGAAAAAGGCCGTATCTGGCTGGAAGGTCAATCCCGTTTCGACGACAACTGGAATCATTGGTATCAGGGTATGGTACGCACGGCGGTGGGCTATTCACTCAGCGATCGAGCCACTATCTGGGCAGGTTACACGTGGTTGCCGACTCAGAACGTCGGCAAGAGCTATGTTTCTCAGCAAGATGTCTGGCCGGCGTTTCGTTATGTCTTGCCCACCGATATAGGAACTTTCAGCTTTAGAACCATGTTCGAAAGCAACTTTATACAAGGCGATGATGTTCGTTTCAGGCCTCGCCAGATGCTACGGTTTATGCATCCGCTGGAGTTCGAGCCGCGTTTAAGCCTGATTACCTGGGACGAGTTTTTCATCCGGGTCAACTCAACAAAATTCGGCGGACAGTCCGGTTTCGATCAGAACCGCGTGTTTGCGGGCCTAGGCTGGACCTTCAATAAAAACTTCCGGGCTGAAGGCGGTTATCTCAACCAGTATCTGGATGATGCCACTCACACCAATAACACCATGCATCACTTGATTATGGGATCGTTGTTTATCAATTTTTAAATGCCTGCTGCTTCAGAGAGACGGCCAGGATGATTCTCCTGCAATCTTCGCAGTAACTGCCCCAGTTTTTGGCGTTCTACGTCGAGCACAGCGAAACGCATCCGATCCGCTTCGCTGTGTTCACCACATATTACGCGCTGAGATTCTCATAATCATAAATCAGCCGTTCCATTGCTTTTTTATCGTTTAAACACCGATCTATTTCAGTGAGCAGCATCATATAGTAATGACGGCATAAAATAGAATCCGTGGGACACTCAGGAGCAAGCGCTTCAATCATAGTGCATAAATGAGTGAAGTAAT
>scf_100011_pt260 | contig 8858 bp, 11 predicted proteins | sample Micenr1anaerobic_FD_49594 | JGI IMG/M metagenome (IMG submission 49594) | reverse complement strand
TTCTCCGTAGTGGTCGCTTTGACGTTAATGAAATCAACGTCAACATGCAAATCATCGGCGATATTGCGACACATGGCGGCTGTGTGCGGCGACATAAGCGGTGCCTGGGCAATGATGGTAATATCGGCATTAACCAGCTTATAGCCTTTATCCTGCACGATGCCGTAAACATGGCGCAATAAAACCCGGCTGTCAGCGCCTTTAAATTCGGGATCGGTATCGGGAAAATGCTTGCCGATGTCCCCCAAAGCCGCCGCGCCCAATATGGCGTCGCACAATGCATGCAAAACCACGTCGCCGTCGGAATGCGCTTCCAAACCTTGTTCATAAGGTATTTTTACGCCGCCTAAAATAACGTCTCCGCCGTCTTTGAAGCGGTGTACATCGTAACCTTGACCTACTCTAATCATTGTTGCTCCATATAAAATTGCGCTAATGCCAGGTCTTCCGGGCGGGTGATTTTGATATTGTCGGGGCGGCCTTCGACGATTTTCGGCTGCAAGCCTTGTAATTCCAAAGCGCTGGCATCATCGGTGATAGCCGGGTTGCCTTGTGCCTGCTCCAGTGCGGTTTTTAACATGCCGTAACGGAACATCTGCGGCGTCAATGCCCGCCAGATATGGCTTCTATCCAGCGTTCCGGTAATGCACTTACCTTCAACCTGTTTTAAGGTGTCGGGCGATGCCAAAGCCAGAATCCCGCCTACGTCATCGTTAACCAGCGAATCGATCAGATAGTGAATATCGGTCGCTGTAATGCAGGGTCTGGCCGCATCATGCACCAATACCCAATCATCATCGGACGCTTGCTCCCTGATGGTCTTTAACCCGGACAGCACGGAATCCGCCCGCTCTTTGCCGCCTGGAGCGGTGATGATTTTTTGATGTTGCGATACGGCCAGATCTGGCCAGTAAGGATCTTCTTCGGAAACCGCAACGGCGATGGCGGCAAAAACATCGGCCTGCAACAAGCGTAGCAAGGTATGTTCTATGACTGTTTTCCCGGCAAGTTCCAGATATTGTTTAGGCCGGTCGGCCTGCATGCGTTTGCCGACACCGGCAGCTGGGACGATAGCCCAGAATTTTATTGAATTTGTCATTGGTAAAAAAGGCTAAAGACAAAGGGCGAAAGGCAAAAGATGAAAAACGCCACCTTTTGCCTTTCGCCCTTCGCCTAATTACTCAAGCACATGAAAAAACGTTTCATCTTCCTTAATCATCCCTAATTCGTCCCTGGCCCGCTCCTCAATCGCTTCCTGCCCTTTCCGTAAATCAAGCACTTCAGCATAAAGAGCTTCATTACGCTCTCTTTTTTCCTCTGCCTGTTTTTTCAGGTCATCAAGGCGCTGTTGATAGGCGTCGATCTGCGCAACACTGCCGTCGCCAACCCATATCCGGTATTGGAAATGGATAATTAACAGGATGATAATTGCAATGATGATTTTCATGGACGAGGCGAAAGGCTAAGGGCAAAAGGCTAAGACGTAAAGTTCACAGTTTTTCACCTTTCGTCCTTCGCCTTTCGTCTGCTTTTTACAACATTTTAAACGCGCTACGACCTGCGTAAACAGCCAAGTCACCTAATTCTTCTTCAATCTTCATCAAACGATTGTATTTGGCGACGCGGTCAGAACGGCTCAAGGAACCGGTTTTGATTTGTCCTGTGCCTGTGGCAACGGCTAAATCGGCAATGGTAGTATCTTCAGTCTCGCCTGAACGATGCGACACAACAGCGGTGTAACCTGCCGCGTGTGCGGTATTAATCGCTTCCAACGTTTCGGTCAAAGTACCGATTTGGTTTACTTTAATCAGGATTGAGTTAGCAATGCCTTTCTCAATGCCTTCTTTTAAAGTAGCTGGATTAGTCACGAACAAGTCATCGCCGACCAATTGGATTTTGCTGCCCAATTTTTCGGTTTGATCTTTCCAGCCAGTCCAGTCGTTTTGATCCAGGCCGTCTTCGATAGAAATAATCGGATATTTATTGACCCATTCAACGAAGAAATCATTCATTTCAACTGAGTTGAAGCTTCTGCCTTCTGCCGATAATTCATAACGGCCGTCTTTGTAGTATTCTGAGCTGGCTGCGTCCATACCTAAGAAAATATCGACACCGGCTTTGTAACCGGCTTTTTCAATCGCTTCCAGAATGACTTCAATCGCTTCTTCGTTAGAAGACAAGTTCGGTGCGAAACCGCCTTCGTCACCCACTGTAGTTGCCAAACCTCTGCCTTTTAAAACTTTGCTCAGGTTATGGAAAACTTCCGCGCCGTAACGGATCGCTTCACGGAAAGTCGGTGCGCCGACAGGCAGGATCATGAACTCTTGCAGATCAACGCTGTTGTCGGCATGTGAGCCGCCGTTGATGATGTTCATCATCGGTACCGGCATAACGAATTTGCCGCTGGTGTTCAGGTGACGGTATAAAGGTACGCCCGCTTCTTTAGCCGCCGCATGAGCCGCCGCCATTGATACCGCCAAAATAGCGTTAGCGCCTAAACGGCCTTTGTTTTCTGTGCCGTCCAGTGCGATCATTTTTTTGTCGATGCCGGCTTGGTCGGCGACATCCATACCGACAATCGCAGCGCGAATTTCAGTATTAACATTGTTAACAGCCGTTAATACGCCTTTGCCTAAATAACGGGCTTTATCGTTATCACGCAATTCTATCGCTTCGCGCTCGCCGGTCGATGCGCCGGATGGCACCATAGCGCTGCCGATCACGCCGGACGCCAAAATCACGTCCGCTTCCAGAGTCGGGTTGCCGCGTGAATCTAAAATTTCTCTTGCACGAATATCTACTATTGCAGCCATTATTTTTCCTTATTTAGAGAGTTGTTTCGATCAGGCTGCTAGCTTTTACAGCGCTGTCGATAGTTAATAAAACTTCCAGTAATTCTTTCATTCTGTGTAAGGGCCAGGAGTTGGGGCCGTCACTTTTCGCTTCCGCAGGATTCGGATGGGTTTCCATAAACAGTCCGGCAATGCCTACCGCGACGGCGGCTCTGGCTAACACGGGTACAAACTCGCGTTGTCCGCCTGATACGGTGCCTTGTCCGCCGGGCAGTTGCACCGAGTGAGTCGCGTCAAAAACCACGGGACAACCGGTGTCGCGCATAACCGCCAAAGAGCGCATATCGGAAACCAGGTTGTTGTAACCGAAGGATACGCCGCGCTCGCAGACCATAATCTGCTGATTTCCGGTTGCCTTGGCTTTGTTGGCGACATGCACCATGTCCCAAGGCGCCAGAAACTGGCCTTTTTTGATATTGACGGGAATGCCTTGAGAGGCGACTTGCTGAATAAAATTGGTTTGCCGACATAAAAACGCAGGCGTTTGCATCACATCAACGACCGAGGCGACTTCGGCCAGCGGCGTATCTTCATGCACATCAGTCAACACCGGCACACCGATTTGTTGCTTTACTTTTTCCAGTATTTTAAGCCCCTCTTCCACGCCGGGACCGCGATAACTTTCGTGCGATGAGCGGTTGGCTTTATCGAAAGACGACTTGTAGATAAAGGGTATGTTTAGTTGGGTCGTTAATTCTTTAAGATAACCCGCTGTGTCCAGCGCCATTTGCTCACTTTCAATAACACAAGGACCGGCTATCAAAAAAACGGCTGATCTAAACCGGCTTCAAAACCACATAATTTCATTACACTGTACCTTTTTTATGTTCAACAGCCGCGACTACAAAACCTGAAAACAAGGGATGACCTTTTCTGGGTGTTGAGGTAAATTCCGGATGAAACTGACAAGCCAAAAACCACGGATGATCGGGGATTTCTATCACTTCGACCAAACGCCCATCAATAGACTTACCGGAAAAACGCATACCGGCCTGTTCCAGTTTTTCCAGATACTGGCTGTTAAATTCGTAACGATGGCGATGTCTTTCGGTGATCACGTCTTTCTGATAAAGCTGGAAAGCCAGCGAATCGGATTGTAACCGGCATTGCTGCCCGCCCAGACGCATGGAACCGCCTAAGTCGGATTCTTCATTGCGCGTTTCCAGTTGGCCGTCTTCAGACATCCATTCAGTAATCAAGCCGATCACCGGATGCGGCGATTTGGGTAGAAATTCGGTGCTGTGCGCGCCTTCCAAACCGGCTGCATCGCGGGCGAATTCAATAACGGCAACCTGCATACCCAGACAAATACCCAGATAAGGAATTTTATTTTCCCGCGCATATTTGACCGTGGCAATTTTGCCTTCCACGCCGCGTTCGCCAAAGCCGCCGGGCACCAAAATAGCATCAATGCCTTTCAGTCTGGCAACGCCTTCATCCTCTATCATTTCCGAATCGATATAGACGATGTTAACCTTGGTGCGGGTACGAATACCGGCATGAATCAACGCTTCATTCAGCGATTTATAGGCATCGGAATGATCGACATATTTACCGACAATAGCGATGGTCGTTTCGTTGACAGAATGCTCCAGCGCTTCAACAACGGCTTCCCACTCGGACAAATCCGCCGGAGGTACATCCAGGCGTAACTTGTGAACGACAATTTCATCCAGTCCTTGATCATGCAGTAACAATGGAATCTTGTAAATTGAAGAGGCATCCACCGCAGTAATAACCGCTTTTTCTTCGACATTGGTAAACAAGGCGATTTTACGACGCTCGCTGAGCGGCACCGGCTGTTCGGAACGGCAAATTAAAATATCCGGCTGTATGCCGATACTGCGCAGCTCTTTTACCGAATGCTGGGTCGGTTTGGTCTTTATTTCACCGGCTGAGCGGATATACGGCACCAGCGTCAAATGAATAAACAGCGACCGATCGGAACCCAGTTCAAAACGCATCTGCCTGATAGCTTCGAGAAAAGGCAAAGACTCAATATCGCCGACCGTGCCGCCGACTTCAATCAAGGCGACATCGACTCCCTCGGCGCTTTCATAAACACGGCGTTTAATTTCATCGGTAATATGCGGAATGACCTGAACCGTCGCTCCCAAATATTCGCCTTTACGCTCTTTACGCAAAACGCTTTCGTAGACCTGTCCCGTTGAAAAACTGTTCTTTTTAGCCATCGTGGTTTTAAGAAACCGCTCATAATGGCCTAAATCGAGATCGGTTTCGGTACCGTCTTCAGTAACAAATACCTCACCATGCTGAAAAGGGCTCATAGTGCCCGGATCAACATTGATATAAGGATCAAGCTTGGTCATGGTGACTTTAAGGCCGCGAGACTCAAGAATAGCAGCAAGTGAAGATGCAGCAATGCCTTTGCCAAGAGACGAAACAACGCCACCGGTAATGAAAATGTATTTTGTCATGTAGGATTTTTAGTTCATAGGATGGGTGAGGTACGAAGCCCATCAATCGCGAACGACGGGCCTCTTTGGTCAACCCATCCTAATAGCTCTGATGAAGTTAGGTAAAACCGCTACATTTTAATCGACAATGCGCTTTTCGTCATTGTCTTTTGGGTTTAATTCTTAACTTTGCAGGGACAAGCTGATGCAATCTTGTGTTTTTTCACTATAAAATGCAGCGCTGATCCAAAGGTCGCCGACGGCGGCCAGCGTATCATTCAGGTAAATAAAAGGCATCACATCCCTTTCCCAGGGAGGAATACCTGCTTCCTGAAACAGGTTTTTCAGCGAATGATGGCCTTCACGCCCCGGCAAGCGGATTTTTTCACCGCCCCGGCGAAATCTCACCTCAACAGTGGCATCCTGCCACCGCTCACGGGATATTCCCTTTGAAGACGACACGCAAGACAATGTCCGATCATCGGTAATTTTTATCGACGCTTGCCCGGCAGGCCAAACACGGTCTTGCGGTTCCGTTCCGGACAGATTGGTCAGGCAATACAGCTTATCCCGATAACGGCGAATGCTGTAGCCCTGCCCCGACAATACCGGGTCGCGATGCCCCGCGGCCGCAACCACCTCGTTTAAAATCCGTTCGACCTTAGCCTGCGCGGGCATTTTTAGCCCCCTATGCCGAAACCAATGCCTGACGATAAGTTGTTGCGGATGGCTGTGATGCTCCGATAGCCGACTGATACTTAAGGTCTTATCTACCGGATTAAAAACCGCGCCAAATAGCTCATCTGCGACTTCATCGACCAGCACCTGCGCATCCGCACAATGTTTTGCCGAGCGGGCCACTGTTTTGTCGATTGCCGACCAGCGCTGCTTTAGTAGCGGCACAACCGCATTGCGCAGGAAATTGCGGTCATAATCATTGCTCTGATTACTGGGATCTTCAACCCAGCTTAATTGATGCGCATGGGCGTAATCGCTAATCGCCTGTTTGGGCGTATTCAACAAAGGCCTGAGCATCACACCCGCCCCGAAAGCCATTCGTTCCGGCATTCCGGAAAGTCCGCGCAAGCCGCTGCCGCGAAACAGTTGCAGCAGCACCGTTTCCAGCTGATCTTCCCGGTGCTGGGCAAGCAGCAACGCATCATCGGCTTTAATTAACGACTTTAAAGCCGCGTACCGGGCGTTTCTGGCGGCTTCTTCAGGGCTTTCGCCCGGCGCCGCATTGGCATTAACCCGTAGCGTTAAGAATTCAACACCCAGGTCTTTAGCCGTCTTTTCACAATGCTTGGCCCAAGATTCGGCCTCTGCCTGCAAACCGTGATGTACGTATACTGCGGTGAGCCTGTCTTTGAGTTGAAGTATAGACGCGCAACAATGCAGTAAAACATGAGAATCCACGCCGCCGCTGTAGGCGATATAAAGTCTTTGCCGCTCGCCCCCAAGATCAAGTTGCTTGGAAATACTGCCGCAAAAATCCTCGTAGAGACCCGAATCTTTAACCTTTTGTCTTTCGCCTTGCACCTTTCGCCTACGTTCTACTTCCCGCCTTCCTCGGTAAAGACCCCAAAATCCATAATCCGTTGGTAGCGTTTTTCCATTAAAGTATCGACAGGTTGCCGCATCAATTCGTTCATGTGCCGAACCAGCGCGTCCTTTAAGTTCATGGCAATAACTTTAAAATTCCTATGTCCGCCGCCTAAAGGTTCCCTGACCACTTCATCCAGAAAACCCTGCTCGCGAATACGATCCGAAGTAATACCCATCGCCTCGGCCGCCAATTGCGATTTATCCGCGCTTTTCCACAGAATGGATGCGCAGCCTTCCGGTGAAATAACCGAATAGGTGCTGTATTCCAGCATGATCAAACGGTCGCCGACGCCGATAGCCAGCGCGCCGCCTGAACCGCCTTCGCCGATAATGGTGCAGATAATCGGCGTTTTCAGCTTGGCCATTTCAAACAGGTTTCTGGCGATCGCTTCGCTTTGTCCACGCTCTTCCGCGCCGATGCCCGGATAAGCTCCCGGTGTGTCAATCAGGCAAATAACCGGCATTTTGAATCGCTCCGCCATTTTCATCATGCGCAATGCCTTGCGGTAACCTTCCGGGCGCGGCATGCCGAAATTGCGATAAATTTTTCCTTGGTGTCGCGTCCCTTTTGATGACCGATCACCATAACCGGCTGTCCCTCAAGGCGAGCCAAGCCGCAAATAATCGCCGGATCGTCGGCATAAGCCCGGTCGCCGTGCAGCTCATGGAAATCGGTAAAAATATGTTCCACATAATCCAGCGTATACGGACGACCCGGATGGCGGGATAACTGGGAAATCTGCCAATCGGAAAGATCGGTAAAAATCGACTCGGTCAGCGCCTGGCTTCGGTCTTCCAGCTGTTTAAGCGCATCGGAAATATTAATGTTATTGTCAAACTGCACATTGCGGAGTTCTTCAATTTTCGCTTCTAGTTCAGCGATGGGTTGTTCGAAATCGAGAAATTTTAGGTCCATGTAGACTTGATCTGAAAAGTTGTTGCAGTAATGAGTGATTTTATAGAAATTCAACAATTTTTTCTAAATAAATTACGGACTCCAATTGAGCTAAAAACCGCAGCTTATCCGCAAAAGACATGAAATACACGAAAGACACCAATAAATCAGCATGTTGTGCCTAACCAACTATTCCCCTGCTCCCCTTTCATGCCCGCGGCGCTCACTGCTATTAAGCAAGATTGAGATGAACTGAGTACAATTGCACCCAGATGCCCCCACTAACAGACAGGATAAAAAATGACTGAAAACCTACCCGCAACAAATAAAGTTACCTACTGGCAACCGTCGGCAGGCGAAACAATCGCAGGCGTAATTCAAGGCAGCGGCACTTTTAAAAATTCACTCTATGACGAACAGAAAACCATGCTTTTACAGGATGATAACGGCTCGGTTGTGAGTGTTGCTCTAAATCGTTATTTGATACACAGCTTGAAACAACATAACGCCGCGTTGGGGGATTTAGTAACAGTGACTTTTCACGGCAAAGAGCAGAAAAACAACGGGCGTTCTTTCAATCGGTACACTTTGCTGGTTGATAAGCTTGCTTGATCAATATAAAAAGGCGATAACCTAACCAGTAAGCAATGAATCTTTTACACCCTCTCGGGTTACGCTAACCCGACATGGCTTCATCTTGAACATCCACAAAAAATGACCCTCAGTTCCCCTACTTTTAGCATTTGATTTAGAATACGGTTAAGAGTATGGTTAATCACACTCTTAATGTTTTATGGGGAAATATCATGGCTGGAATCAGTGCAAACGAACTGAAAACAAAAGGCGTTTTAGCGATCCAAACCGCGTTGGAACAACAAACCGAAGCGGTCATTTCCGTACGCGGCAAAGACCGTTTTGTGGTGATGAATCTTACCCACTATCAGTATTTGCGCGAATGCGAATTGACCGCCGCTTTGGTCGAATCCAACGAAGACATGGCGGCAGGACGCTATGTTAAAGAATCGGCAGAAGAACATCTAGCCCGGTTGGAACGGATGGAATGAACTACACCCTGGTTTTTACCGAACA
>scf_100011_pt130 | contig 9027 bp, 7 predicted proteins | sample Micenr1anaerobic_FD_49594 | JGI IMG/M metagenome (IMG submission 49594) | reverse complement strand
GTTAATCGCTATCCGTGAGGAAATCAAGGCTATAGAAAACCGGCGCTGCCGATGGCTGAAAACAACTTGCTGCATAATGCGCCGCATACTCACCGCTTATTGTTGGAAGAATGGAATCTTCCCTATTCAAAAACAACAGGCGTTTTTTTCCTAATAACGACCAGCATGACGACAAATACTGGCCGCCGGTCGGGCGTATCGATAATGTGTATGGCGACCGGCATGTGTTTTGCCGCTGTCCGCCGGTGATGGATGATGAGTAATTGATAAAAAATCACCATGAAGACACGAAGAGCACGAAGTTTTTACTCTATTTTCCTTCGTGTCTTCGTGGTGAATAATCACGTTGCTTAACCATTGATCAAATCCGCAACGGCGTGACTTTGCCGGTCATCCGGTAATTGCGGTAATCTTCGACAACCTGGGCATGGTCGAATGCCAGCACGGCGGGAAGATTATCAAAGGTAAAAAGGCCGAAATTTTTTGCATCATCGGCGGCTCGCGGCATTCCGGTGGCTTCGGCAATATAGACGGCGGTGACGGTATGATTGCGGGAGTCGCGTTCGGGATTGGAGTAGATGCCCAGTAAAGCCGTCAGGGTAATATCCAGGCAGGTTTCTTCCTTGGCTTCGCGAATCGCCGCATGTTCAACGGTTTCGCCAACATCGACAAAACCGCCCGGCACTGCCCAGCCGTAAGGCGGATAGGCGCGTTCGATCAGCACAAACGGCCGGTCGGGTTGGTCGATCAGTTCGATTAAAATATCGGCTGCCAACAAAGGGGTGACGGGTTTCGGCATGTTATCTCCTGAAAACGGGTGTAAGGGGTTAAAATCTTAAGCTGAACGAATCGCCGATGAAATATACCACAGGAACTCTTAAGGGCGTTTTTTCACCACGAACGATTACACCGGAATGATCTGCTTAACCTTAACGTATCAAAGAATCCATGAACTGTCCCAAATGCCTGAATGAGCTGCATGTACAAAGCGAAATTTGTCCTCATTGCGGCATCGTATTCGAGAAGTATCTGAAATATCATCCTGAACAGTCGGCTCGACAGGATGTCCAGCCGCCTATTGTGACGCTTTATGAAGACGATGAAGCCCAGCCGCTGACGCAATTTCTGTTTCACGAGACGCAACAAACCACGTTGGCTGATTTTATAGGCAGGGCGATTATTTTGGCGGGTCTCATTATTTGGAGCTGGCAGCTTATGAGCCCATCTATCGAGAGCAATGCGGTTGGAAGCTCTTTTTTACATCTGGTCAACCTGCCTTTCCATGAGGCGGGACATATTATTTTCAGGCCGTTCGGCGCATTTATTACTTCATTAGGCGGAACGCTGGGACAGCTGTTAATGCCGTCGATTTGTATGGGCGTGTTATTGCTTAAAACTCGCGATCCGTTCGGCGCATCGGTCGCGTTATGGTGGGTCGGCGAAAATTTTCTGGATATTGCGCCGTATATGAACGATGCGCGAGCAGGGCAGTTACCGCTATTGGGCGGTAATTTCGGTCATTCGGCACCCTATGGTTTTCACGATTGGCAGTATCTTTTGACCGAGTCCGGTCTTTTGCAATACGACCATTCCCTGGCTAAGGCGGTCTTTGCGATCGGTTCCGCAATCATGGTGCTGTCGTTGCTATGGGGTTGGATTTTTGCTGGTTAAACGATATAAGGGCATAAACCGTCCATGCTGAGCCCCTTCGACAAGCTCATGACAGACTCTCCTGAGCTTGTCGAAGGGGGCTTAGCGCGAATTAGTCCGGATACCTGATCGATGACCGCGGGAAATATAAAATTTCCGGCAGGAGTAATAAGATCATTAATGAAACCTTTCTTCCAGTGAACTGCTGTTCGGCGCTTCACAATACATGACCATCGTTATCAGTTCGGCGACATTTTCAGCCTGCATTTTTTCCATGATGCTTGCTCTGTGTACGTCTACGGTGCGATTGCTGATATTGAGTATTTTTGCGGATTCCTTATTGGAGTGACTTTTGACGATCAGTCCCAGCACTTCTTTTTCCCTTGTTGTTAAATGATCGATGCGGTCCTGTATGCGGCGTTTTTTGACAAATTCTTCCCTGAACGCAATATCTTTTTTAATGGCTTCATTGATTCGTTCCAGCAACACCTCGTTATTAAACGGTTTTTCCAGAAAATCGACAGCCCCGGATCGGAATGCTTTTGCCGAGTCGGCAATATCGGCATGACCGCTGATAAATATGATGGGAATATTTATTCCTCTGTTCAATAATTCGCTCTGAAGTTCGTGGCCGGTCATTAACGGCATTCTAACGTCCAAGAGCAGGCATCCCGGCTGATCAGGCGTATAGTTATTCAAAAATGCCTCAGCGGATTCAAAGCTCCTGACCGCCTGTCCCGTCGATTCAATCAAGAGAGTCAGTGAGTCACGTATTGCGAATTCATCGTCAACTAAATAAACGAGCGGTGTTGAGTTGTTAATGCTCATCAGATTTTCTCCGTATGGGTAGAATGAAATAAAAAGTGGTGCCTTTTCCAGATTGGCTATTGAAATGCAACGTACCCTCATGGGCTTCGATAAGTGAGCGACTGATGGATAGTCCCATGCCCATGCCGTCCGCTTTGGTGGTGTAAAAAGGGGTCAATATCCTTTGTTGTTGGTCTGTGTCAAGTCCCGGTCCGTTGTCCTTCACCCGGACCTGTATGCTGTTATTGAGTGTCAATCGGCTATGAATAGCTAATTGGCGTTGTTGTTTTGCGGGTAATGTTTTTAATGCGTCAATACTGTTTCGGAGCAGGTTGATGATGACCTGCTCAATTTGTACATGGTCGACATAGATGGGCGGCAAATTGCTTTCCAGCTCAAATGTCAGCTTTATGCCGTTTTGTTTAAGGTCGGCGATACACAGGCTGACAGCCTCATGAATCAAGCTATTAATTTCGGCGGTTGATCGATGTTTTGCATGGGATTTGACGAACTCCCTCATGCGATGAATTATCCGGCCCGCTCTTAACGCCTGCTGCTGGGTTTTGTACAGCACCTCTGTGAGATTTACCAGGTCGGGATTTTCAGCGTTAATAAGGTTTAAACTGACTTGCGTATAGCTGGAAATCGCGGACAGCGGTTGATTGACTTCATGGGCAATGCCTGACGCCATTTCACCCATCAGTCCAAGGCGAGTGACATGGGCGAGTTCGTCCAGATGCTCCTTGTCTTGCTGTTCCCGGTGTTTGCGTATACTCACATCACGCACAATATGAGTGAAATAGTGTGCATTGTCGACTGAAAACTCCGCGATGGACAGATCCAGGGGCACCGCAAAGCCGTTTTTGTGAAGGCCTTCAACTTCCTGGATTTGACCGATATGTTTGACTGAATGAGGCTCGCTGCAATCATTCATTTCTCTTGGCGATGACGGTATGAGTTTGTTAATGCTGCAACCAATCAGCTCTTCCGGTTTATAGCCGAAAATGGTTTCTACTGCGGCATTAGCGGATACGATGATATTGGACATGTCAATCGTGATAATGCCTTCTACGGATGCATTAAAAATGGAATTGAGTTTGGCCTCCCGTTCCAGTAGTTGGTGTTTGGAGCGGCGGAGTTCTTCAACTTTTTTCATTAAGCTCAGATTACTTACAATCAGTTCGCTGGTCTGTCTGCGAACTTTTTCTTCCAGTTTTTCATTAAGGTAGGCGATGGTTTCTTGCGCTTGCTTACGCTCGGTGATGTTATTAATGGTCAGGCATATTTGTAACGCGTTTTTATCGTTGTAAACGACCCTTGCGTAGCATTCGATATACGTTAATATTTTGCTTTTATCGCCTGATTGCGACGCATCCGTGCAAAGTTGAAAGTACTTGCATTCTGGATGAGTGGGCGAGTTCTCTGCATCTTTGGTTGTGGCGTTAAGGGCTTGGCCGGTTTTTTGGGCTAAAAGGCGATGGATAAACAAGTAATAATTATCCTGATCGGAAGGGTGGATAAATTTCCCCAATCGCTTGTTGATCAGCTCTTCTTTTGAATCACCCAGCAAGGCTGCGGCCGCCATATTGGCTTTCTGGATGATCCCCGCTTCATTTAACGTCAGGTGACCTACAGGAGATGAATCATAAAGTTGCGCGTAGGTATCGCGGGATGCAGCCAATTCCTGATGCGCCCTGTTTAATTCCTCGTTCTGCATTTTCAGTTCTATTTGATGAACCTGAAACTCAAACAGCAATTTTTGAATGTCGTCAGTAGACATGCGGGCAATATCGGCCCCCGAGTGTTGGAGCATGATTTCCGCGCGTTTGCGGATGTCTTCGCGATGCTTATCGAGTAAAGCTTCCGCTTTGTAGTCAAGACTCTCGGTATTCAGATGCCCATCAGGTGACTTGCTCATAAACCAGTATCCGTTTCTGCAGGTTGGCTAAATAAGATGATTCCCAAGAATAAACACGCCATTCTCCTTCAGAATTAGTATCTTATTTTGTTAAGTTTTTTCAGTAATATGTCAGGTTTTACGGAATTAGTCTTTTGTTTTGTGAGTCTATCCTTACATTTTAGACAAAAAAATCCAATTTGTAAGCTAGCTTGACAGCCTTCTCATCAATCAAAACGGCTTGTAAAAACACTGGAATCTGTTGGCATTCGGCAGCCAACGGCAACTAAATCAACTGTTTGATAAATCATGCAGATACATATAAGTAATTGTTTTTAATTTATATTTTTTAAGCGTCAACAAGCCCCAGTATGAGCTGTCTGTTTTTAAAAACTCATCAATAATGTACGGTATTAATGGGTGGAAATACATAAGCAAAACTACTTAGGTATGCGTACGAATTTTGCAGTTATTTTCTTTGCTATAAGATTTAGCCATAAATTGATGGAGTGGCCTGCAGGTGCCTATTAATCCACACCCGGCAACTGTCTTAGCCTGCTTTTAAGCTAACGGGAGCGTTATGAGGGGGCCGGGTTCTCGTCAATTCTTATGAGTCCAATGTTAGAAAGTCCGGAGAGTGATATGGCAACGACTAATTTAGACGATGATAGGCAACAGTTGGGTACAAACTGGCAATATAAAATTTCCGGCATTGATATTGAGCTGAAGGAAAAGCAATTTATGAATGATGAGGTTGAATATTACAAAGAAGTGAAAACCAAATCAAAGAAAAACGCCCATGCAGAAGATAAGAAACCCAGATTTTTTCGTTGAAGTGTAAGTAAGGTTGCGAAGTGGATTGCTTTTTGCAAAAAAGTAAGCCTGAATAGCTGGCGGCTCAGACCGGCTGTAGTATTTGTGATAAATCACTGTGTGTTTTCGGATGGTTTTAGCCGGGATAGCTTTTTCATTTGGCTAAGCGCAGGCTCCTGGAACGGTTCTACGGTATATTTTTTATTGAGGGTTACCTGAGTACTTTTTAAAGAAATTACTTAATTCTTGGAAATTACCCAATCAAATGCTGGATAGATTTGTCATCCAAAGGAGTAGAAATGCAATGTTCGAAAAACTTAAGGAAGATTTTGGCACCTTTACTTCGTTTTTTTTATGATGCCTCAATTAACGAATCGCAGTCTGGCCATTGATACCTTGCGGGTGAGTGAGGCCAAATATCGCAGCTTATTTGAAAATATCGACCAGAGTGTTATTTATCTGGATGCGACGGGTATTGTAATGGCTGTCAATCATGCCGCTGAGCATCTTCTTGGACTTCCTCGCGACGTCATTATAGGGCGTAAGTTTGTTGATTCTTGCTTTCAGGTGATCAAGGAAGACGGCTCGGTTTTCCCGGAACAACAACAGCCTTCAATGTTGGCTTTGCGTACCGGCAAACCCGTGGAAGGCGTGGTCATGGGGCTGTTTAATTCGGAGCTGCAAAATTATCTCTGGGTTGTCGTTAATTCAGTACCCGAATTCAGGGCAGGCGAGCGTCAGCCTCATCAGGTATTAATGACATTGACCGATATTACCCGGCAAAAACAGTCCGAAGGCAAGTTGAGTATGGCTTCGGTGATTTTTAACAATATTGGGGAGGGCATATTCGTTACCGACAAAGACAAAAAATAATTTCGGTTAACGAGGCGTTTACCACAATAACCGGTTTTACCCAGCAGGAGGTTTACGGGAAGAACGCTCATTTTTTACACTCAAAGAAAAATAGCATAAAAATCGATGACGAATTAAGCAATCTTACCGGGACTGTAAACAGCTGGCAGGGCGAGGTATGGCGTCGTCATAAAAGCACTATGGATTTTCCCTCATGGACTACCGTTAGCGAGGTAAAGGATTCAAGCGGCGAGGTAGCCCACTATGTCCATGTGTTTATGGATATAACGCATTTTAAGAAAGCCCAGGATCATCTGGGTTTTTTGGCCTACCATGATCCATTGACCCGGTTGCCAAACCGATTGTTGTTGAAGGATCGTATTGATCATTCATTGCAAAATGCGCTGCGGGAGGGTTCGCAGGCTGCCGTATTGTTTCTTGATCTTGATCGCTTTAAGGGCATTAATGATACTTACGGTCATGCGGTCGGCGATGGATTGTTAAGGGAAGTCGCAAAACGCATAAAAAACCTGGTCAGAAAAGAAGACACTGTCTCACGTTATGCCGGGGATGAGTTTGTGGTGTTTATGGAAAATATTCCCGATGCTAAAAATCCTGCCAAGCTCGCACAAAAGCTGATCGAGACCTTTAACGCCCCCGTTTATATCAAAGGATACCGCTTAAAAATATCGACCAGTGTGGGCATAAGCCTGTTTCCGCAGGATGGACGTGATACGGATACTTTAATTAAGAATGCCGATGCGGCTATGTACCGAGCCAAGAAAGAAGGGCGGAATAACTTTCAGTATTATAGCCTGGAGTTAACCACGGAAGCGTTTGAGAAAATGTCGATGGAATACGCGTTACGCCAGTCCATAGAGCGACATGAATTGATTTTGTATTACCAGCCGCAGGTTTGTCTTAAAACCGGAAAATTGGTAGGCGTTGAGGCCTTGGTGCGTTGGATGCATCCGGAACTGGGATTGATGTCGCCCAAGCAGTTTATATACATAGCCGAGGAAAGCGGGTTTATCGTGGCGCTCGGCGAATGGGTATTGCAAAACGCCTGTATGCAGATGAGGCGGTGGCTGGATGAGGGTTTGCAAGTCAATAAAATGGTCGTCAACGTGTCGGCAATTCAGTTTTTACGCTCCGATTTTATTGCTACGGTTGAGCGGATATTACGTTCGACCGGGCTTGAGCCGTCTTCTCTTGAGCTGGAACTTACCGGTAACGGTTTTATGGATAATTCCGAACAAACCATAAAAGCACTCAATCAGTTGGTTGCATTGGGAATAGATTTAACGATTGATGATTTTGGCGTGGGCTGTTTTTCGTTTAACAACTTAAAACGTATTCCTGTGAAAAAATTGAAAATTAATAGTTCATTTGTCGTTGATGTACTCAATAACGCCAATGATGAAGATATTACCCGTGCGGTAATAGCCTTGGGTCATGGTTTGCATTTACGGGTTATTGCGATGGGGATTGAGTCGACAGCCCAGCAACGCCGATTGATGGATTTAGGTTGCGATGAAGGACAGGGACATTTATACAGTTCTCCGGTATTGCCTTGGTCAAATGTCTTTCGAACATTGATAAGCGAGTAATGTCTTTCAGGGTTTAACAGGCTCATGACGTTATAAAAAGGACATAGGTATTTATATAGCTTATTTCACCTCATTTTTAATGTTAGAATCAATACGTATTTATACCAATTGTTCCGCTATCTCTTTGTACATAAAATGAAGATACGGGGGATATTCCTTCGGAGTGCGCGGGGGGTGAGATTGTGGCCGATTTTAATTCAGTGCAAAAGTCAAATAAGAGGGTTATTGATAGGGAAGAACTTCAAAAAATGATTGCAGAACGAGCTTACTGCAAAGCTGAAAAAAGGGGGTTTGTAGTTGGGCATGAAATGGAAGACTGGCTGGAGGCCGAGTCAGAAATTAAAAATCAATACTTCTATTGGTTTCAGGACGTCGAATAATTTCTCAGATCACAATGATATTGACTTAAAGCTAGGGTATTTAATTATGAAACGAAACAAGCTAATCGAGGTACTCGATCTGGATAAATTAACAGAGCATAAACAACGTGTTGCTTTTCATGAAGCGGGACATGCGGCGGGCATTCATTTAAATAACAAAGCCAGAAAGCTGCCGCCGGTTTTTTTTAAAATTATTTTTAAGGATATGGGCGGCGTGACCGACGCCGATGTCATGGCTTACCAGACAACTCATGACGATTGTATTGCACGAGTGGAAGGAGGCCGGTTAATCGAATCGTTGCCACCCTCTATTGATAGCCTGGTGCGTGAATTAACCAAACACAATGACGCAATGATGCAATTGGTAAAGGATTACACGACGGCTTTTGAGGCGGATATTATTAATCTGCTGATCGGGCCTCTGGCTGAAGCCAAGCATGTCGCCGAAACTGATGATGAGCTATTCAATCATCAATTAGTTAATCTGAAAGCCTTAAAAAACTATGGCGGCAGTTCCGATCTTGCCTTGGCTAACGAGTATTTACAAAGTTTCTCTACCGATAAACAACAAAGAGATGAAAAGTTGGATGAGTTGTTCACCATCGCATTTGACTTTGTAAATAACGATGCAAACTGGGCGGCAATCACCCAACTGGCTGAATATATTCGTGGCGGAAGTAAAAACATTATTGACTGTGAAGAGATTGTTTCAATGCTTGATCAGTCTGTCGATCATTTTCAAAATCGGAGAAGCGTAGCAAGGCATCATCACAATGGGTGATTCAAAGAACACTATTTTTAAAACGGCGCTCACATTGTTGGGTAATTTCTTCATCTACCTGAAAAATTATTGATGACTGGTTTAAATTATTTATCCAAACGGGGGCCGGAGAAGGAGCTCAATAAACCGTCGGATCAAAGTAGCGCCGGTTCCAAACAAAGAAAGTTTTTTTCTTTGTGATGTTATTCATTCTGCTGCTGACTTTTATTAATAGTGTTCAGGAAGTGCAGCGCGATG
>scf_100011_pt803 | contig 9070 bp, 6 predicted proteins | sample Micenr1anaerobic_FD_49594 | JGI IMG/M metagenome (IMG submission 49594) | reverse complement strand
GGCGTCGGCTGGAAGGAAACCCGGCTCAAGCCTGAATTCTTCCAGAAAAAGATGAAGTAACGGTAGCTGCCAACACTTTTAACGTGGCCGCAAACGAGTTGGCGAAAGTGGCGGCAACCGGTGACGTCAGCGCAATCAAGACCCAGTTTGGAAAAGTCGGCGAATCCTGCAAAGGCTGTCATGACCTGATTCGTATTAAGGAGTAAAGATAGAGTCGGGCGAGTTAGTTCCCAAGCTCCAGCTTTCAGCCTCGCGAAGCTGGAGCTTCGCTACCCGCGTAAAAATATTACATTCCCACGCAGCGCGTCACTGCCATTAAGTTAAGACATGGACATGATTGTGGGGGCGACTTCAGTCGCCCAGTCAGTGACAATCTACCATTCAATCGGCGACTAAAGTCGCCGCCACATCTCCCCCGCCTCAACTGTCAATATTAATTCCCTGTTCGCTGGAATGCTGTGCTGCGGCCTGTTTACCCAGGAACATGGCCTGGGTTTAGTACTGCGTTTGTTTCGGCTATCGAGAAAAGACCTCACGAGCGCCAAGTAGAAAAGCTGTACTTGTATACGCCGGAGTCTGAAGGTTTTTATCCGAGATCAGGGTGGCATGTTAATGAAAGAACCGAATGCCATGGTTATCCTGTCACAATCATGGAGAAGAGCCCCCTTCAATGAAAAAATCTCCTGAGACCCCTGCCGCTGACTAACGCGGCAGTCATTTTCTTTGACTGATCCCGATACATTTCATCCATTTCAGACTATCTGTTTTTGTTAGACCTCTACAAAACAGATCCATGAAAGAGGCTTGTTTACGTATTCCTAAGATGCTGATTAATAAACACTGTATTAACAGAAGGTGTGTGTCGATGAGCAGTTCAAAACACGTGGAAGACTGCTAACCATATACGTTAGTGATGTGTCGGCATTAGTCTCAATATAAAAACCATATAAAAATCAATGTTATGAATCATTAATGCTGCGTATTTTTTAGAAAAATTCAATTCATGCCGGTTATGGCGCAGAGCTTGCAACATCGATAACTAATCCTGCGTGTTGTGGGAAAACTCTAGCTAAATAAATAACTTAAGTAGCTAGTCAAGCAAAAACTAAATGTACATTTCATATGTTTGAAGCGGTTACATAGGTTTGAATCTTTTTAGACAAGGAGCATAAATAATGACATATAGTTTGGGAGGTACTTTTTCAGATGGCATCAGTCGGCAGAATATTCCTCATGCGGTAAGCCACCGTCGAAAGCTTTCTGCGTGCATAGCCGCCGCTGTGGTCGGCGTTGCCATCATGGCTGTCCAGGATGTACAGGCGGCAGGTTCCAGGAAAAGTTCTAAAAATAAAGCTCCGAGCGCGAAAGTCGTGAATGAATTGCAGGCGGAAAATGCCCGTTTGCGCGAACAAGTGGAACAGTTGCAAGCCGCGCAAAGAGCGCTCGGTTTGCGTCAGCAAGGGACAGCGGCGGTTCCGGGTGCCGATCCGGCAGTGGCCGGAGCAACCGCTGCTGAGGAAGCGCTCGCCAAAAAAGAAGCGGATGAAACCGATAATCTGGGCGAGGTTGTGGTTCGCGCCCGTTCAAAGCTGGAAAAGTTGCATGACGTAAAGCAGTCGGTATCGGTTGTTTCAGGCAAAGAGCTTGACCGGGAACTTGCGTTAGACTTGGGTGCTATTACCCGGCGCGCTTCAAACGTCCAATTTAACCAGAATAATACGCGCGGCGCTTCATTATCGGTTCGCGGCTTGGGCAAGAGAAGTTTTACCGAAACTCAAGATCCCAGCGTAGGCATAACGGTTGACGGTGTCAGCTATGGATTATCGCAGCTCGGCAACTTCAGTTTCTACGATGTTGACCAGGTGGAAGTGACGCGCGGTCCCCGAGGAACCGAGGGCGGCTTGAGCGCCAGTTCCGGTAAGGTCAACGTTGTTTCCAAGGCCCCTACCTTTATCCCCACTGCGGAATACTCGGCGACCTATGGTCTGCGTGAAGCGCTCATTCTCAAAGGCGCGCTCGGCGGCGGTGTGATCGATGATCTTTTGGCTTGGCGGGGTTCCTTCATTGTCGATAAAGGACGCGGTTACTATACCAATGCTGCTGACAACAACTACAGTCTTTACAACAGGGACCGCTTGAGTGGACGGGCGCAGTTTCTGCTGACCCCTACCGATCATGTGAAGGCGAAATTGAGCGTCGATTTTGAGCCTAACCAGCCGCAGCTTCAAAACGGTTTGACGTTCTACCATGACGTACCCTTCAGATATGCTGACGGCAGCCTGGTCGATCCAAACGGTGCCGGTACAGGCTCCAATTTGCTGGGAAAAACCAGATTATTCGGTTTTACCAATAATGCCGGCGTATTTACCGGCCCTCGTGCTTATTTCCAGAATAGAGGCTTTACCTGGAGCGACTATATCGCCGGTGAAAGTACCAACCAAACCAATTTCAATGAAAATCAGGGGCAAACGGTATCCAACCGCGGTGGCCTAGTGCAGGTCGATTGGGATGTGGCCGATCATATCCTGAGCTCGAACACGGCGGTGCGTGAATACAGGTTTGACGCGCACAATGACGAAGGCACGCCTTACGACATCAGTGTGGATGGCGGTGGTGGCGTGGATTACCGGCAATACACCCAGGAATTCAAGATCAAGAACAAACCCGGCGGCTTTATCGATTATCAAGCCGGTCTTTTCGGTATTAAAACCTGGGATGATATTGATTCAAAAACAGGCTGGGGGCCGATGCGGGCGCTTGGTTTACGACCGATGCGCAATACAAGATATTGGATACTAATGCCGGCGCAAACCGGGGAGCCGGGTTGGCCTTGCTTAAGGATTCCTTGCAGGATGCGCGTAAAAAGGGAACCACATCGGTTAGCACCACTTCCGGTTCAGTCTTTGGTGAAGCCGATCTGCATTTTACGGATGCCTTATCGTTAACTTCCGGATTGCGCGTAACCAAAGAAAATCGCAGTACCACGGATGTTGTAGGATTGTCGGCGAACGGCGCCGGCGGCGCTTTGAATCCGGTTGCTGTCCGCAATGTGCAACTCGGCGGCTTTAATTCCGCTGCCAACGGTAACTTGCAGGGCACCAACTCCGCGGCTCAGTTAGCGCTGGCAGATAGTGTGGCGAACCGTTATTTTGGCGCTGCGGTAACGAGCACGCCGGGTGCGGCTTACAACAGTCTGACTGCGGCTCAGAAAACCCTGGTCGGTACGGCCAAATCAATCCGCTCTCAGCAAATTGGGCAGCTTTATAATTCAGTCAGGAGCGATTACAACGATGTTTTGTATACGGCCCAGCTGACGCCCAGTTTCAAGATCAATAAAGACTTAACCGCCTACCTGTCCTGGCAATATGGCGAAAAGTCGGGTTCCGCGCTCAATGTAAACAGTGTTTCGAGCAATGTTAAGCCGGAAGAAACCCATGCCCTGGAGTTAGGACTGAAGTCCTTCTGGCTCGATAAAGCGGTGGTTCTCAATGCCGACATCTTTGTGATGGATGTAAAAAACTATCAACAAACGGTGCAAGTGGTGGATCAATTCCAGACCGACATCAATATTGCCAACGGCCAAGCCAACCCGATAGCTTACACAAGCGCGCAAGGCAATGTTAACAAGGTGCGGGTGCATGGCGTAGAGCTGGATAGTGTGTTTAATGTTATCCCCAACGTGTCGTTTCGCTTCAACGGCGCTTACAACATTGCCAGATACATAGACTACAAGAATGCAGCCAAGCCTGAAGAGTTGGCGTATTTGCCGGGTTCCTATGTCGATATGAGCGGTCAGCTCTTGCCGGGCGCTTCCAAGTGGAATTTTGTGGTAGGTGCGGAATATAGCAAACCTGTTTGGGATAAGTATCTGTTTCACACCAGCTTTACCACCAATTACCAGAGTGGCTACAACAACGCGGATAACTTGTCGGCTTACGGTTTGACAAAATCCAGGAGCCTGACCGATGCCGCGATCGGTATCGGCACAAAGAACAATGTCTTGGATTTAAGTTTTATTGCAAAGAACTTGTTTAGCAATAATGCCCATGAACAAGGCTGGAGTTCCTATAGTCCGTATCCTTACCCGGTTTGGTACGGTATTCAGTTGAGCGGAAAAATTTAAGATCGCAATGTTTTAAATCGACCGTAAGAGGCCCGGGTTTATCCCGGGCCTTTTTGTTTATGGTAACCGTGGCAAGCCCGCTCCCGTCATGATAAAAAATCATCTACCTGCATTCATGCAGGTATTCAACAGAACAAGGGCAAAGGCCGCTCATCACATCACAACTTGCAGTATCGCTTTCCGGTTCGCTGGAACGGTCGTTGCTGCTATGTGCTTTTCTAGGAACATGGTCTGGTGTTGGGCTGCTGATTTTCCAGCAAACCGGTTTAAGGGTTGCATGATTCGTCAAACGGACTCTGCCGATTACGAATGCGGCGAAAAAATAATTAACACGATTAATCAATAGGTTGGGCGTATTTTTTCTGGCGATCTGTGTGAATTAATGGGCGTTATCGTGGTGTTGGTACGATAGCTGCATATCTCTAACTGAATATACCGTAATGACGTGCGCTCTGTGCGTTCCCAGCAATTAAACTAAAGATAAATAACCATGAAAAACTTACGAAATTGATGTTACTGATGACGGTTCTGGCTACGCCTGTTGCGTTCGGGGCGGCCCATGACCATGATAAAAAAGCCGATGCTCCGGCAGCAAAAGAATACAAGTATAAGACGCCAAAACTTAATCGCGCTCAACTGGATGCGTTGCTTGCCAAGCCCGAGCAGTTGCTGATTATCGATGTGCGACGTCCTGACGAGCTCACCAAGATAGGCGGGTTCCCTGTTTATTTAAGTATCCAGTCCAAAGAAATCGAGAATAGCTTGGCTTTTATTCCTAAGGATAGAGACATTGTCACTGTGTCAAACCACGCCGGTCGCGCCGGCGCTGCGGGCGATCTGCTGACCGCTAAAGGCTTTAAAGTGGTCGGTGCGGTGGGTGCGCAAAACTATGAAGAAGAAGGCGGCAAGCTGGCCAGAATAGAAATACCTGCGCCTAAGCCGGCGGCAGAACAAAAGTAATAATTCTAATAAAGCGATGCTAACGAAGGTCTTGAGCGCTTTTATTTTTGGAGGATGTTAATGAAAAACAAACTATATCTCGCGGTTATGTGGGGTCTTACCGGCGCGATGGCCGGAGAAGTCGGAGCGGCTGTGGACCTGTTCAACAGTCCGGTCGGTGTAATCGGTACGCAAGCAGCAGCGGCGGCTGAGATAAAAGCGCCGCAGGCCGCACCCGCACAGGCAGCACCCGTAGCGACGGATAATAAAGCAGCGGCTGCCGAGGCAAGCGCGCCGCAGGCGGCAAAATCGAAACTCTGGTCGTATCAACCGGTGAAAGCGCCGGCTCAACCGACCGTTAACAACAAAAATTGGGTGCGCACGCCGCTTGATGCGTTCGTACTGGCGCCTTTGGAGGCCAAGGGGCTGACGCCTTCGGCAGACACTGACCGCGCCGCCTTTGTGCGCCGTGCAACGCTGGATGCCTGGGGTGTTATTCCGACGCCGGAGGATGTCGCAAGCTTTGTGGGCGACACCGCGCCGGATGCTTACGAAAAACTCGCGGATCGTCTGCTGGCATCGCCCAAATACGGCGAGCGTCAGGCTCGCCGTTGGCTGGATTTAGCGCGCTATGCGGACAGCACGGGCTTTCAAAATGATGAAACGCGGCCCAATTTGTGGCGCTACCGCGATTATGTGATTAACGCCTTCAACCAGGATAAGCCTTATTCCCGCTTTATCCAGGAGCAATTGGCGGGTGACGAGTTGTGGCCGGATAACCAGGAAGCGCTGATCGCCACCGGTTATATGGCGAACTTCCCGGACAATCACAACTCCCGCGACCTGGTTCAGCGGAAGTATCAAATCACCACCGACATCACCGATACCGTGGGCAAGGTGTTTTTGGGCCAGACCGTGGAGTGCGCAAGATGCCACAACCACAAGTTCGACAAGATCAGTCAGAAGGATTATTTCTCGCTACAGGCATTTTTTGCCAACTTGAGCGCCGTCGACAACATTCCTGCGGCGAAAAAAGGCGAGGTGGAACGCAAGTATGACGTTACCTTGGCTAAGTGGGAAGACGCAACCAAGGAGATCCGCGGTAAACAAAAAGCGATTATCGACACGGTCAGGGAACAGGCCGAAAAACATCATAAAGAGCGTTATTTAACGGACAGCAGGGAGGCGATTTTCAAGCCGAAGAGCCAGTGGAATGCTCAGGATCGCTGGATCAATCACCGTTTGGGCTATATCACGGACGAGCGCAGTTTGGCCGCTTATCTCAGGGATACTGCGGAGAGCAAGGGCGCAGACAAAAATTACACCAAGGAAATCGCAGACAAGTGGACGGAATACGACAAGTTGTCTGAAGAGCTGAAAAAGTTTAACGATCTTAAGCCTAAATCAGGATCGACTGAAATTTCCGCAATGACCGAACTTGGCTATCCCGATGCGCCGCCCAGCTATGTATTTTTCGGCGGCGACCATGAGCGGCCATTGGAACAGGTGCAACCGGCGTTTCCGGAGGCTATTACCGATGAGAAGCCGGATATTAAACCCACCGCGTTTTCATCAGGCCGAAGAACGGCTCTGGCAAACTGGATAGCCAGCTCAAATAACCCGCTAACGGCACGGGTGTTCGTAAACCGGGTCTGGGAACAATACTTCGGACACGGCATCGTGGAAACAGTCAGCGATTTCGGCAAGGCGGGACAAAAGCCCACCAATCCCGAGTTACTGGACTATCTGGCGGACAACTTCATCAAGCAAGGCTGGAGCGTTAAGAAATTACACCGCGATATTTTGCTGTCCAGCGCCTATCGCCAGTCATCGGCTTATCGTGAAGATGTCTCCAAAGCGGATCCTGACAACAAGCTTCTGGCAGTCTTCCCGCGGAAACGTCTGGAAGCCGAACAGATTCGCGACTCGCTACTGGTCGCTTCGGGAAAACTTGAAGATAAGATCGGCGGTCCGAGCGTATTTCCTCCAGTTCCTGCAAACCTGGGAGCCGGTAATCAATGGGAAGTGTCCAAGGATGTTCATGACCAGAATCGGCGCAGCCTGTACATTTTTACCCGGCGCAGTGTGCCTTATCCGTTGCTGGAATCCTTCAACATGGCTTCCGCGCAAGAGGCGCACAGCAAACGCGAAGTGACGACTTCCCCATTACAGTCGCTGACGCTGTTCAATAGCGATGTGGTGTTCGGCTGGTCGCAAGCGTTGGCCGGACGGGTCATTAACGAGGCCGGTAATGACGAAGCGGCTCAGTTGGATAGGCTTTATCAAATATTGTTCTCACGTGCAGCGACAGGTTCCGAAAAAGAAACCTTGCAAAAGTTTTTGAACAATCACGAAAAGGTCGTCAGGGAAAAAACAGCGGAAGGTAAATTTGCGGTCAGCATACCTACCGGCTTAAAGGGGGATCAGAAATTGGATCCTATACGTGCCGCGGCTTTTGTTGACCTGGTGCATACGGTTGCGAATTCAAACGAATTCATATACCGGTTTTAATGACACACATCACTTTCTTAGAGGAAAAATGAATCATGAATAATCAATCGCGTAGAGATTTTTTAGTCAAAACAGGATACGGCTTGGGCGGGCTTGCATTGAGCGGTCTGGTGCCGGGAGGCGGGTTTATATCGAGTGCGTTGGCTGCCGACTTGATCGACCCGCTTGGGCCCAAGCAGCCGCACTTCCCCGGTAAAGTCAAATCGGTGATCTGGCTGCATCAGCACGGCGCGCCCAGTACGCTCGATCTGTACGATTACAAGCCTGAACTGGTCAGGCTGGCAGGACAAGAGGTGCCCGCCTCTTTCCTGAAAGGCATCAAGACCAGTACGCAGGGCGGACTCGGCAAGCTTTATGCCTCGAACCGGACCTGGAAGCAACACGGGCAAAGCGGCGCCTGGTTTTCCGACCTGCTCCCGAATCTGGCGCAACATGCCGACGATATCGCTTTCATCAAGTCCAGCGTGACCGTAGGCGCTACCCATGACATTTCGATACTCAAGTTGAACTCCGGCGGCTTGAATCCCGGCCGGCCGTCTCTTGGCGCGTGGATTCAATATGCCTTGGGCTCCGCTAACCCCGATTTGCCTGCCTATGTCGTACTGTACAACGGCAAGAAAGAACCGAGCGGCGGCGCAGTCAACTGGAGTTCGGGCTTTTTGCCCGCCGTTTATCAGGGCACCGCTTTCCGCTCCGGTAAATCGCCGATCCTGCATCTGGAGCGCCCTGAGTTAACGGCGGCAGCGCAACAAAGCGACAACCTGAAGCTGTTGAAGCAATTCAACGAACTCAAAGGACAAGCCTATCCCGAAGACACCGAGCTTCAGGCGCGTATCCGGGCTTACGATCTGGCTGAACGCATGCAAACCTCGGCGCCGGAAGCGGTCGACCTGAGCAAGGAGTCGGACGCTACCAAGGCGCTTTACGGCTTGAACGACGACGTTACCAAAGAGTACGGCACCAATCTGCTGCGCGCGCGGCGTCTGGTGGAACGCGGCGTGCGCTTCATCCAGGTCGTGACCGGGCCGGTGGATATCGATGGTGACGACAGGGACTGGGATGCCCATACCAAACTCGAAGAAAATCACGGCAAGCACGCCAGAATCGTCGATAAGCCGATTGCCGGGCTGCTGACCGACCTGAAAGCGAGCGGCCTGCTGGATTCGACGCTGGTGGTGTGGACATCGGAATTCGGCCGCACCTCATGGGGCGAAAGCGGCACCGGGCGCGACCACAATGCCTGGGGCTACACGCAATGGCTGGCTGGCGGCGGGGTTAAGGCGGGAACAACCTATGGTTCGACCGACGAAATCGGCTTGCAGGTGGCGGATAAAAGCCAGGCGGTCGATACCTACGACTTGCATGCGACCGTCCTGAACCAGATGGGCTTGGATCACTTGAAATTGATCTATAAATATCAGGGCCGTTCGGAACGACCTACGGTTGTTTACGGCAAGGTTATTAAGGAGCTGATTGCATAGACAAGAAGTCCAGAAT
>scf_100011_pt438 | contig 9206 bp, 8 predicted proteins | sample Micenr1anaerobic_FD_49594 | JGI IMG/M metagenome (IMG submission 49594) | reverse complement strand
AGAAACAATGAGCGCTATTCATTTTATCGGCGGCGAAAAGGCGGCGTAGGCAAATCCGTCGTAGCCCGTGTGCTGGCTCAATACATGATAGACAACGAAATACCGTTTATCGGTTTCGACACGGACCGTTCGCATGGTTCCTTGCTGCGTTTTTATACCGACTATGCATCGCCTACCGTCATTGATCATTACCAAAGTCTGGATGCGATTATGGAGACGGCCTTAGCGAATCCGGGGCAGCGCATCCTGGTTGATCTCGCCGCCCAAACCCACCATCCGCTGGCAAAATGGATCGATGAATCCGGCGTGCTGGAACTGGCGGACGAGCTGGGAATTGCCCTGTACTACTGGAATGTGATGGACTCCGGCAAGGATTGCGTGGATTTGCTCGGCAAACTGCTCGATCAATACGGCTCTCGATTGAATTACATACTGGTACAGAACCAGCTTCGCGACGACAGCTTCGCTCTTTTAGAATCGTCAGGCGTTAAAGAGCGTGCATTGGCGTTGAATGCCGGGATGATGACATTGAAGCGGCTGCATTCGCCGGTAATGACCAAGATTGACGGCAACAGCTCCAGTTTTTGGGCGGCAACAAACAAGGATACCGAAAGCCTGAACGCCTTGGGTTTATTGGAGCGGCAACGCGTCAAAATATGGCTGAGACACGCTTATAGCCAGATTCAGTCGGTGGGACTTTTATGCGAGTAGGCGCTTTTTTAAAAGTAAAATCAGTATGAAATTGGGCGTTAGTTGCAATCTTCATTTCCAGCTGGATGCCCCGACGGTGTTAATTTTAATGCTACGCCCATTGAACGGTGTACAGCAATGGATTACAAAATCCAGCTATGTTGTCGAGCCTGACGTGCCGATAATCGAGAGCAAAGACAACTACGGCAATTCCTGTCAACGGCTGGTTGCTCCGCCCGGAGAATTTATTATTCGTACCTCTGCCGAGGTCATCACGGCTGAATATATAGATAGCGCACCTGGCGCGCATTTTATTGAGATCCAGAATCTTCCTTATCAAATCCTGCCTTATCTGTTACCCAGCCGCTATTGCGAATCGGACCGGTTTGGCGATCTTGCCAGAGAGATAGTGAGCGATGCACTGCCGGGTTACGATCAGGTCGGCAAAATTACTGATTGGGTTCGCCGCTCCATCCAATATATTCCGGGTTCCAGCGATTTGCCGCTGTCGGCGATTGAAGTTCATAACCGCGGCTATGGCGTTTGCAGGGATCTTGCACAACTCGCCATCGCACTGTGCCGAAGTATCAGCATACCTGCGCGACTGGTGGTAGGGTATTTGTATCAGCTTGAACCGATGGACTTGCATGCCTGGTTTGAGGCCTATATCGGCGATCGATGGTATGCTTTCGATGCCACTCAGGGCGATTTACGCGGCGGCAGGGTGATTATTGCTTTTGGACGCGATGCTGCCGATGTTTCGATATTTCATCAATTCGGCTTGGGTTGTATTTTGAAGGGCATGGATGTTCAGGTTAATTTGCTGAACAAGTCCCTGTAATCGGCATGAGGTTCGTTGGTCATCAATACTTGATGACCAACTCACTACGCAGACTTAACGCATTTCTCGCCATGAACTTAACCTTGCCGTGAGATACGCCGATTGTAATCTTGCTGGAAAAATAGATTATTTGTCAGCAAAACAAAAAGCTGGAAAAGAGCAGCCCCAGCTATCGCAAAAAAAGAGGCTAGCAAAACTATTACTGTGATAATTTTCATTGTTAGTTACCTGATATTTGTTTAATCCGAGCACAAATAATCCTCCCGTTAAATAAGCAAAACAAGTGATTTAATTATTAATCGAGTTAAGGGAAGCCAAGTATTCCGGTGCCTTGACCGGTGTCCCGCCTACCCGTTGTTAGTCTGCAACAGTCCATTCAGCATCATCCTTACCCGCCAAGAAGGTGCTTACTATTGGCACCGCATACGCTTAAACAAACAGATAAATTCTGACCGCTTTGTCTGCTTTTTTGTGTAAAAGCAACAAAATAATCAGTCGCTCTTCGGCAAGAAATTATTGTTTAAATATCGATAAAATGCCGACAGTGACCGCAACAACTGCCGAGCATGCGAGTTCACTTTGCCAGACTCATTTCAGCCTCAAATTTGACCGCAAAAATTCATTATCGCATTGTTTTTAAATAAAAACCTGAAAGCAAGACATTGAAATTCATATAAATACGGGTTCCCCTTCCCTGTTTATTCTGCGTGTAATTTAATAAAAACAGCCTCTAAAAATGATAAATTTCAGAAAGGTGCTACCGCCCACCCGCCATAACCTCTGCCGGAAATGGCTACGTTAGTATCGAGCGCCTTATTTCACTCCGCCCATTCAAAAATCCCGTCATCCATCAGCGCGAACCGGTTCCGGGATTAGCCAACCGAACCTTGATATTTATTCCAACGGCTCAAGACAGTCATTTTGCCGACTTGTAACATAACTTTCATCTGCGTTTGTTAACATTCAAATAACGTAGACTTTTCCTGGCAAACCATGAGAACTCAACCAATACCGGTTAAACGGTCATCGACATAACCCCTCTTGCTGGTAATACACTATTAAAAGTTTGATTATGAATATCACCACCTATCGAACCATCTGGATTTCCGACTTACATCTTGGCTCCACCCAATGCCGGGCCGACCTTTTACTCGACTTTCTAAAATACAATGAGAGTGAAAAACTTTACCTGGTGGGCGACATTATCGATTTTTGGGCGCTTTCCAAGAAAATGTATTGGCCCAGAGATCACAATACGGTGATTCAAAAAGTCCTGCGCAAAGCCAGGCATGGCACCCAGGTCATCTATATACCCGGCAACCATGACGAAAACGTCAGGCATTACGACAATTACGTCTTTGGCGACATCGTCGTTAAAAACTCAGATGTGCATGTCACCTCCGACGGAAAGCAGTTTCTGGTTGTCCATGGCGACGAGTACGACACCATTGCCAAATGCCACAAGTGGCTTGCCAAGCTGGGCAGCGATGGATATGACTTTTTGATTGAGATTAACCGCTTGCTGCGAATGGTCAGGCGATGGTTTGGCATGCAGTCGAACTTCTCGCTTGCCGCCTTTGTCAAATTCAAAGTCAAGAATGTGGTTCAGTTTATTTCCGATTATGAAGAAAGTATCGTCAGCACGCTTAAAGACCAGGATCTTGACGGCGTTATCTGCGGGCATATACACCACGCTGAAATTAAGGAGATAGACGGATTTTTATATGTCAACACGGGGGATTTCGTGGAAAGTTGCACCGCCATAGTGGAGCACTTCAATGGAACGTTGGAACTCGTAAGGTGGCACAGGATTGAGTCGGCTATCGCCCATAATGAGATCATGGAAGTCAACATTGAATAAGTCAGTTTAAGGATAAGCTGTTGGTGCCGGTTTATGGCGGCATAAGCGACCGGTCAACTGTCTCACCTCTCCTGAGAGCCATTCAAAATCCCGCTTACCCTTCATCAGGGCTAACGATTAAGCCATCGCTTGCCCCGATTTAAGCCCGTAGCTGATAAACTAAACAAACTTTTTTAACCATTGACAGTGCAACGACTCCGGTTTTCGCAGCGTCGCACAGGGCAAATAATTCTATGAATCGCGGTTTTACCACCATTCTTGCAGCACAATTCTTTTCATCACTGGGAGATAACGCGCTTCTGTTCGCCGCTATCGCGCTGCTCAAAAGCCTGGATGCGCCCTCCTGGCAAATTCCTGTCTTACAGCAATTTTTCGTATTCTCCTTTATCGTACTCGCCCCCTTTGTCGGCGCATTTTCCGATGCGCTGCCGAAAGGCCAGGTCATGTTCATTAGCAACGGCATCAAGATAGTCGGTTGCGCTACCATGCTATTGGGTTTGCATCCGCTGCTCGCCTATGGCTTTGTCGGCGTGGGCGCGGCTTTGTATTCGCCGGCTAAATACGGCATCCTGACCGAATATCTCCCAACCGATAAATTGGTGTGGGCAAACGGCTGGATGGAAGGCCTGACCGTTGCGTCCATTATTTTGGGCGCCATATTCGGCGGATTATTGATCGGTCATCGCGTTGAGGATCAAGTCATTCATCAACTGGGAGCGCTTGAGTTCAATGGCGGCATTGATACCGCTCCCGAGTTCGCGATTTTTATTATTTTCGGTCTTTATATCGTCGCGGCAATACTCAATTGCTATATTCCCAAACTGTCCATTGAACATACCCTGCCGAATCGAACCCCAGGGTTCCTGTTGGCGGATTTCTGGCGCGGCTTCCTGCTGCTATGGAAAGATCCGTTGGGACAAGTCTCTCTCGCGGTAACCTCGCTGTTTTGGGGAGCGGGAACCAGCTTGCGTTTGATTATTCTCGCCTGGGCTGCGGTAGCGCTAAAGCTCGATCTGGAGCAAGCCACTCAATTGACTGCCTTGGTTGCGGTGGGTCTTGCCATCGGTTCGGTGGTGGCGGCCAAGGTTGTGCCATTGGAACATGCGGTGAAAGTATTACCCTTGGGAATCGCTATGGGTTTCGTCGTATTAGCCATGGCCTTAGTGACCGATTGGCGACCGGCGGCGCTGTTGCTGATCTTGATTGGCGCCCTGGCAGGCTGTTTTTTGATCCCCATGAATGCATTGCTACAGCACCGGGGCCATCAACTCATGGGTTCGGGACATTCCATCGCCGTACAAAACTTCAACGAAAATCTTAGCATTTTATTGATGCTGGGCGCTTATGCGTTGATGATTGATGCCGGACTTTCGGTGCATACCGTTGTGATCGTGTTTGGGCTATTTTTGTCGACTGCAATGGGTTTGCTATTTAAAAAACACGGTCATGACCAGGATTAATGTTGGCTGTTAATGCACTGATGAAAAAACGGGTTTTAATCATGTCGGCGGGTGCGGGAACCGGCCACATCAGAGCGGCCGAAGCGTTGGAGCTGTCCTTTGCCGCCGACGGCCGGGTTGCCGAAGTCGTCAATAACGATGCGCTGCAATACACCAACAAACTGTTCCGGGATTTCTATTCCAGCTTTTATACCTCGCTGGTGCGATCTGCGCCGAATTTCCTCGGCTGGTGGTATAAAACCAGCGACGAACCCTGGCACACGGACAGAATGCGGCACATGATAGACCGGCTCAATACCAAGCCGCTGGTGCGGTTTATCCGGGAATTCGACCCGGACATCACCGTCTGCACCCACTTCATGCCCGCCGGAATCATCTCCCACCTGATTGCAACCCAACAGCTGCAAGCGCGCCTGTCCATTGTGGTAACGGATTTCGATTTTCATGCGATGTGGTTGTCGCGCTCATTCCATCGCTATTTTGTCGCTATCGATGAAACCAAAGCGCATCTTGAAATGCTCGGCATTCCCAACGAAAGAATCACCGTGTCCGGCATACCCATCGACCCCGTATTCCAACAACCCGTCAACCGCGTAGAAGAACGGCTCCGACTGGGACTGAATCCTGAAAAGCCGGTTTTGCTGCTGTCGGCCGGAGCCTTGGGCGTAGGCCCCACCGAGTACATGGTGGAGCGGATGCTCAACCTGAATAGCGACGCGCAGACCGTGGTTGTCTGCGGACGCAACGACGAACTGAAACAGCGCATCGTGCAATTGGTCGATAACCGAAGCGCCCGGTTTAAGGTTCTGGGTTACACCGACGAAATGCACAAGCTGATGAAAACAGCCGATATTTTCATCGGCAAGCCCGGCGGCATCACGACCTCCGAAGCTATCGCCTGCGGACTGCCGATGTGCGTGGTGTCCCCGATTCCCGGCCAAGAGGAAAGAAACAGCGATCATCTTTTGGAAGAAGGTATCGCGGTCAAATGCAACGACCTGACCACCCTCCCCTTCAAACTGGAGCGCTTGCTGGAAGACCCTGACAGGTTGGCTCGAATGAAACTCAATGCCTTGCGTTTTGCCAAACCCGATGCCTCGGCAACCATCGTCGATACCCTGCTCGAAGATCGTCTTCCGCCGCTATCCTTCACCAAAGATCAACGGGCGGCGATTGCCCTGGCAGCGGGTCCGGAATAAGCGGGTAGCGCGGATGAAATACATCGCTACATTCCCGTATTTATAATAAAAAAATAAACACTCGCTGCGCACAATAGAATAGAGGCAATGAGCTGCACTATGGGATAGTCTGAAAACCTACCGAGGGTCTTATCGAACAACACGTTCACGATCGTAAACACCGACCAGTGGGAAACATCCCGCTGTGCATCCACCGGCCGTTTTTTGTCAACGGGCCGCGCGGACTCTGTTCTTTTTGGAGCGGACGACATAGCCGGACTGGGAGGAGCTTTAATAGATGACGCTTCCGACTCGGCAATCTTTGCCGCTTTCTTATCCCGATTCGTCAGCCATAAAAAAACCTCGGTCCCCAGCCCTATATCATCGGCCGCCCGTCTCACACTGACTAGATCAACGATAGTTTTGTTGGCTTCATAGCTGACACGTAGCGCCCTGTCGCAAAACGCATTGACCAAGCGAGGCGTACCGCGCGTAGCGATTATGATAGCTTCCATGGCATCGTCAGTAAAAATTCTCGACTGACTCCCCGCGATTTTCAATCGATGGGTTATATATTCATGGGTTTGCAAAGGCGTCATTTTGCCGATGGTCTCCATCCAGGCGATGCGCTGTTTAAACGACTCCAGTTCAGGCCGGGACAATGTAACGAGAAATTCCTCCTGCCCCAGCAAGAGCATTTGGATCAGCTTAATGCTGCCTTGTTCAAGATTATTCAAAAGCCGAATGCACTCCAGCACATCGTCGGATATTTTATGCACCTCATCCATAATCAACAGGCAGCTGTTGCCCGCGTCGTGGAGTTTTATCAAATGCTCCTTAATATCCCTTAAAACAAAAATCCTGCTGGGCGATCCGGGGCTGATATGAAATTCCTGCGTGAGGAAAAGCAACAGATCTTCGCTGGTATCCGGCGGCTCGCCCAACCAGATGATTCGGGTTCTCTCGGAAACGGACGCCATCAGTTTCTGACACAGGGTGGTTTTCCCTGTGCCGATGGGTCCCGCCACCACCATCAAGCCTCTTCCCGCCCACAAACTATCGATCATGCGACTGAACACGCGGCTATAATCGCCTTGGTCGAAAAAATATGCCGGATCAGGAACGTTTTCAAACGGCAGACTTTGCAATGAAAAATGATGTGTATACATACTACCTTGCTCTAGCTAGATTGTTCAAAAGCCGGATGCACTCCAGCACATCGTCGGATAGTTTAATCACCCAACAGCGATTGCCCTCGTTGCGGACTTTAAGCAAATACTCCTATCCCTTAAGACGAAATGATTCAGGGCCGATACGCAGCAATTCTTGTATGGGAGAAAGCAGCAACTCGTCACCGATCAGTCCCGCCACTACCGTCAAACGTCTTTCCGCCCATAGACCATCGATCATTCAACCAAACGTCTATAGCAGGCTGGGTCGAAAAAGTATTTTTAATCAATAACGTTTTCAAACGACAGGGTTCTAACGACAAATAATTTCCAAGCAACGTGAAACTTAACTATTACTATTGAGCGGGCAAAAGCTTAATCTCCACTCGGCGATTCTTCATTCGCCCCTCATAAGTAAGGTTGGAAGCAAGCGGAACAGTGTCACCAAGACCATGAACAATGATTCTGTCACTGGCGATGCCCTTTTGCTTCAACACCTGGGCGATTGCATTTGCACGCCGCAATGAGATGTTTTCATTCAATTTTGAGACCTGAGCAGGGCTTACGCCGAACGGCACCCATTTGTCCGCATGTCCCTCAACAACGACGTTATCCAGAGGTCGCGTTTGGATGAGCGGGATAATATTATCGATCGCGTCTTGTATGTCTGCACGGGGCGTTACCTGCCCCGACGAAAAGAAACCTCCGCCAAGAACGAGTAGACTCACTGGCTCGTGCTGAGAAGACCGTTTTCCTTCAGCAGCCGGTGTTGGAAAGCCGGAATCGCCTGCCGGTTGAGTGGATTCGGTTAATCCCTTCGCCAGGTCTGGCGTAACCTCGCCTTGCGGCTGCGTTATGGGTGGCTGCGATCCCTCATCTACAGGACTTTGCGTAGGTTCCAATTCCAATCCCTTGTTTTGAGCGGATTCGGTTAATCCCTTCGCTTGGTTTTGCGTAACCTCGCCTTGAAGCTGCGTTATCGGCGGTTGCAATCCATCCTCTACCGCAGGACTTTGCGTGTGTTTAAGTTCCAATCCCTCGTTAGTTTTCTTGGGTGCGTTAGCCGACTCATACCCCCCTGAGTCGTCCTGTTCTGCCGGTGAAGGCGCCCCTCTCAGTAACGGTATTAATAACGCTAAAATAAAAATTAAAATTGATAACCCGAACAATTTGGATGAAATTTCGGTTATGACACTGCGCATTAAGAATACTCCTGATGTGGCTAGCCTAATTAAAACCTGCTCCCTAATAGGGGATGAATCTTGGCGCAATACAAAGCCTTCCTTTATGCAATCTAAGTTCCCTCGTTGAAACAAGAAAAGCGCCCCAGTAAGCTATTCGCAACAAATCGGCATACCTCATAAACAGAGTCAGTATGTAGATTTGAAGCATCCAAGAGTTACTCATGTATTTCCCGCCACAACTTAAAAATACAACATTTTGACCTTAAAATGCTATACGCATGAGTACCTAAGGAAATAGTAACCGTCCATTGTCGCGAGGGAAACCAGCCGCTTTTTGGGTGCCGGCAGAATGACCGCATCGACACCGTGGACGACTCTAACGACGGCGGCGTGGTTCCTCTCCTATTTTCGTAACACGCTTCGTTTACGCTGAACATGTCGAAGCACGATATTTTCAGCGGCTTCCTTAATTACGCAATCAATGCGCGTCTTATTGCTTAACTGATATTACGCACGGATGGCATTTCTCCCGTTTGCCGCGCCGAGCACCGGAGCTTTTATCGAGAACAGCCCGTTAGGGACGCGGCAGGGATGCCGCGCGTCAGCAGAGGGGCAGGAGCCCCTTCTGCTGACCCTCGATAAAAGCGAGGAGCACAGGAATAAGCGGCAACCGGGTCGCCTTTTCTTGGTTACTTTCTTTTCGACTGCATGGATGCAGGAGATAGAGCAACGCAGGAGCAGTTGCCGAGGCGAAGCAAAGAAGTAACTCGCCTTCGGGTGCGACAACCCGATTCAATCAAGTGTCGCGCTAGCGACTCCTTAA
>scf_100011_pt667 | contig 9220 bp, 8 predicted proteins | sample Micenr1anaerobic_FD_49594 | JGI IMG/M metagenome (IMG submission 49594) | reverse complement strand
GGTGAGTAGTGAATCATAGGCGTGATGGCGTGAATCAGTATGACAAACACAAATAGTGCTATTTTGGATCAGCGGAATGACCGATAACGACCCAGGCTGATGACATGGACTCCTCCGCACCCCCAAGTGTCATAATGCGTAAATCAGCGTGCAAAAGTCACCACTTTCAGCATCAGTTTTTACCAGATTTCCCAATAAAAAACATTAAAAAAACAATGCAATAGTAATTTACATAGTCAATTATGACGCTGTTTACTGGTAAATGCTGGACGCTGATTGACATCACTCTTCCTCATCCGTGCGGTTTTTATAAAAAAATCGCAGTGAAATAAATTTTGAAACAAGAAGTATTGATGAGACAGCGGAATTACTACGTGTCTAGCGAGTAACAAATGAAAATGGGAATTTTGAGCTGATTTGGTGATTAAGCAGTCTATCAACAGACACCTTACAGTCACCGACCAAGTAATAATTTGAATAATCTTTATGAATAAAAGATCTAAATGGCGGAGAGTGAGGGATTCGAACCCTCGATGGGCGATAAAACCCATACTCCCTTAGCAGGGGAGCGCCTTCAGCCTCTCGGCCAACTCTCCAAATAGATGGTATATCTCTTTAAGCTACAGTCCTGTGCCCAGAGATCATTTTAAGAGGGAACCTCTCAAAAAACTAACATAATTCCTTTTAGCTAACGATGTTAAGGTGCAATCGCTAAACTACTTCACAAAAAATATTTTGCGAAATATTCACACCCCACTTAATACTAAGCTCACATCCATTAGCTGCTGAGTGCCTATGGCACTCATAAATTCCTGCTACGATTTTACTCTTCAGATCCAGTCAAGCCAGCGGGCCCATTCTGTTCTTTTTTGATCCTTTCGTAGATCTCTTCCCTGTGTACAGAAACTTCTTTTGGTGCGTTAACACCTATGCGAACCTGATTTCCTTTAACTCCAAGAACAGTGACTGTAACTTCATCACCGATCATCAAAGTCTCCCCTACCCGACGAGTCAAGATAAGCATGGCTACTCCCTATATATGTTAAAAACGTACTGTTCTTAAACAGCATCCAACCAAGACGGGCAATTATAGCAGGTTTTTCTTATAAATAAAGCCTAAGATTCTATTTCTTGATCTAATTTAAACGCAGCATGCAGCGCCCTGACTGCAAGCTCTAGATATTTTTCATCGACCACAACCGATATTTTAATCTCGGATGTTGAAATCATTCGAATATTAATGCCTTCATCAGCCAATGCCTTAAACATGGTGCTGGCAATGCCTGCGTGGGAACGCATGCCTACGCCGACTATCGACACTTTGACGATGCTGTCGTCACCGGTAACGTTTCTGGCCCCCAGTTCGGCGCAGGTTTTATCCAGCAAGGTTTTCGCCCGCTGATAATCATTGCGATGCACCGTAAAGGTGAAATCAGTAGTCGCATCATCGGCGATATTCTGGATGATCATGTCAATTTCGATATTGGCATCGGCAATCGGCCCCAAAATTTTAAACGCAACTCCCGGCAAATCAGGCACGCCGGTGATGGTTAATTTAGCTTCATCCCGATTAAATGCGATTCCTGAAATTAAAGCACTTTCCACTTGTGATTCCTCGTAGGTAATGAGCGTACCCTTACCTTCTTTAAATGATGATAATACGCGTAACGCAACGTTATATTTTCCGGCAAATTCTACCGATCTGATCTGCAATACTTTCGAGCCCAGGCTGGCCATTTCCAGCATTTCTTCAAAAGTGATTTTATCAAGCCTGCGGGCTTTCGGCTCCACTCTGGGATCCGTAGTGTAAACGCCGTCAACATCGGTATAAATATGACATTCGTCGGCCTTTAAGGCTGCCGCCAGCGCCACTGCGGTGGTATCAGACCCGCCGCGCCCCAGCGTAGTGATATTGCCGTGTTCATCCGCGCCCTGAAAACCGGCGACAACGACCACCTTGCCTTCGTTAAGATGGGCTCGGATGCGTGAGTCGTCTATCTTGCGGATTCGCGCTTTGGTGTGGCTGCTGTCGGTCAGGATTTTGACCTGACTGCCGGTATAAGAACAGGCATCGCAACCCAGTTCATGCAAAGCCATGCTTAACAGCGAAACGGTCACCTGCTCCCCGGTTGACAGCAGCACGTCCATTTCCCGATCGTTGGGGTGTTGCTGTATTTCTTTTGCCAATGCAACCAGACGATTGGTTTCGCCGCTCATCGCGGAAACCACGACGATAATTTGATCCCCCAGATCGTGGGCTTTTTTAACTTTTTCGGCGACCGCCTTAATGCGCTCGACAGTGCCTACCGAGGTGCCGCCGAATTTGTATACATATAATGCCATTTAATAAAACCTTCTATGCGCCAAGTTGCGTTTGGATCCAGGCAGGAACCTGAGCCAATGCGTCAGCCAAGCCGGACGGATCATTGCCCCCGGCCTGAGCCATATCGGGCCTGCCGCCGCCTTTTCCGCCGACTTTGGTGGCGACGAAATTCACCAGATCACCGGCTTTTATCCGCCCCATCTGGTCTTTAGTGACACCGGCAATCAGACTGACCTTGTCACCATCGACGACCGCCAACACAATTGCGGCGCTGCCTAATTTATTTTTAACTGATCGACCATGTCTTTCAGGGATTTGGGATCAACGCCATCGAGCTTGACCGCCAATACTTTAATGCCTCCGACATCGACAGCCTGAGCGCCCAGTTCGTTACCCGCAGAACTGGCGAGTTTTGCATTCAAGCGTTCCAGCTGCTTTTCCAACAGCCGGTTTTTCTCTATCAGCTGCTCGACTTTTTCAGGCGTTTTCTCCGGCGCGCTTTTGACTAATCCGGCAATACTGGCAAGCGCATGGTCCCGACCGGCTATCCATTCGATACAGCCGCCGCCGGTTACCGCCTCGATACGCCTAACGCCAGCCGCAACACCGGTTTCGTTAATGATTTTAAAGCAACCTATGTCCCCTGCCCGCTCGACATGCGTACCGCCGCAAAGCTCGGTTGAAAATTCGCCGATTTTCAAAACCCTGACTTCATCGCCGTATTTTTCGCCGAACAACGCCATCGCACCGGCTTTAACCGCATCGTCTTTTGCCATGACCTGTGCGCTAACAGGATTATTCGCTCGAATCTGCTCATTAACGATCCGTTCAACGGTGCTGATTTCAGAAGCCGTCACCGGCTCAAAATGAGAAAAGTCAAAACGCAAGCGTTCAGGATTAACCAGCGAGCCTTTCTGCGCGACATGATCCCCCAGAACCTGCCTCAATGCAGCATGCAGCAAATGGGTCGCCGAATGGTTAAGCTCGGTGGCCGTTCTGTCTGCGGCGCTGACACGGGCATCGCACAACTGGCCATTGGTCAAGGTTCCGGTAAGTAATTTACCTTTATGCAAGAACAGGTTGCCGCCTTGTTTCTGAGTATCAGTGACTTCAAACACCGCACCATCCGCTTCGATTTTACCGCAATCGCCGATCTGGCCGCCGGACTCGGCATAGAACGGCGTTTTATCTAAAATAACAACGCCCTCTTCACCGTCTTCCAAGCTGTCTACCGGCTGGCCTTTTTTGTAAAGACCGATGATATGTACTTGATCGTCAAGATGATCATAACCGGTAAATTCGGTTTGCGCATCGAGCTTTATATCCTGATCGTAATCAGCACCAAAGCTGCTGGCAGACCTCGCCCTTTCCCGCTGAGCCGACATCGCGGTTTCAAATCCGGCATGATCGACAGTCAGGTTATTTTCGCGGGCAAAATCAGCGGTCAAGTCAACGGGGAAACCATAGGTATCATAAAGCTGGAATACGGTATCGCCGGGAATTACCGAACCTTCCATCTTGGCGACACAGGCTTCCAGAATCTTCATGCCTTGCTCTAATGTTTCAGCAAAACGCTCTTCTTCTTTTTTCAGCACCCGCTCAACTTGTTCTTGTGCGGCTTTAAGTTCAGGAAAAGCTTCGCCCATTTCTTCAGCCAGCGGCGCGACCAGTTTGTAAAAGAACACATCACGGATACCCAAACGATAACCGTGCCGAATCGCGCGACGAATAATGCGGCGCACCACATAACCGCGTCCTTCGTTGGACGGCATCACGCCATCGGCAATCAAAAATGCACAAGAGCGGATATGATCGGCAATCACCCGCAATGAACTTTGCGTCAAATCACTGGTACCGGCCAGCTCGGCCGCCGCTTTCAACAGTTTTTGGAACAAATCGATTTCGTAATTGCTATGTACGCCCTGCAACACCGCCGCGATGCGTTCCAGACCCATGCCGGTATCGACCGAAGGTTTCGGCAGCGGCGTTAACGAGCCGTCAGCGGAACGGTCGTATTGCATGAACACCAGATTCCAGATTTCGATATAGCGGTCGCCGTCTTCATCCGGCGATCCCGGAGGCCCACCGGCAATGTCCGCACCGTGATCGTAGAATATTTCGGTACATGGTCCGCAAGGTCCGACATCGCCCATCGACCAGAAATTATCCTTGGCGCCGATTCTTGAGAACCGAACCGGCGAAACGCCGACGTCATCCAGCCAGATTTTTTCCGCTTCCGAATCTTCGTCAAAAACGGTAATCCATAATTTTTCCGCCGGGATTTCCAGCTCCTTGGTCAAAAAATCCCAGGCGAAATGGATTGCTTCTTTTTTAAAATAATCGCCGAAGCTGAAATTACCCAGCATTTCAAAAAAAGTATGATGCCTTGCGGTATAACCGACGTTTTCAAGGTCGTTATGCTTGCCGCCCGCCCGGACACAGCGCTGGCTGGTCGCGGCCTTGTTATAGTCGCGATGATCCCGACCTAAAAACACATCCTTGAACTGCACCATACCGGCATTGGTGAACAATAAGGTCGGATCATTGCCCGGAATCAGCGAACTTGAAGGCTGTATAGAATGCCCTCGCTCGCGAAAAAATTCCAGAAAGGCGGTGCGCAACTGGGCGCTAGTCATCTTTTTCATAATAAATAAATGCTTTTAAAAAAATCGGGTTGCGCGAGGCTTACCCAAAACCTAGAGAAATCTAATATTCAACTCATCAAATAACGCACTGATCATTGCGCCGGAAAACCCGCGATGCAATAAAAAACGGCTGCGTTTTGCCCACTCATTGCGTTCCAACACCGTGTCATGGCTGTATTTTTTGCTGTAAACCTGCTCCAGCAGTGCCATCCAGCTACCGGCCTCTTCTTGCACGATGCCTTCAAGGTCAAACGCCGCTATGCCGTTTTGTTTAAGCTCATAGCTCACTCGAATCGGCCCGTAGCCCTTCTGGATTCGGAACCGGGCGTAGCTTTCAGCGTACCTTAAATCATCCTGCCAGCCGTGCTCGGCCAGTTCATCAATGACCGGCAGCGCGTCATCCCTGTCAAAACCTCTTAAAGCCAATTTAGCCAGCAATTCCTGCCGGCTGTGTTCTCTGCGCGCCAAAAGGCGCAAACAAACGCCCTCGATTTCCTTGGCGACCTGAGCCTCTTCAATCAAAACGGACTACTCGTCCTCATCAACCACAGGCGCTTCAATCAAAGGAGCAACTTTCTTACCGAAAGCCTCGGCTCTTATTTTGGCTTCAATTTCTTTTGCTTTTTCAGGGTGCTCTCTTAAGAAGGCCTTTACATTATCCTTGCCCTGCCCGATCTTTTCATCGCCATAGCTGTACCAGGAACCCGCTTTCTGAATAAAACCGTAACTTACGCCCAAGTCAACCAGCTCGCCCAGAAAGGAAATACCTTCACCGTATAAAATCTCAAACTCGGCCTGTCTAAAAGGCGGCGCGACTTTGTTTTTGACGACTTTTACCCGGGTTTCATTGCCGATAACTTCTTCGCCCTTTTTAATCGAACCGATGCGCCGAATATCCAGGCGCACCGAAGCGTAAAACTTAAGCGCATTACCGCCGGTGGTGGTTTCAGGACTGCCGAACATGACGCCGATTTTCATCCTGATCTGGTTAATAAAAATAACCAGCGTATTGGATCGCTTGATATTGCCGGTCAATTTACGCAAAGCCTGAGACATCAAACGCGCCTGCAAGCCCATATGGGAATCGCCCATATCGCCTTCAATCTCGGCTTTAGGCGTTAACGCCGCAACCGAATCAATCACGACCACATCAACCGCACCGGAACGCACCAGCATGTCGGTAATTTCCAGTGCCTGCTCGCCGGTATCCGGCTGGGAAACCAGCAAGTCATCGACATTAACACCGATTTTTTCGGCATAACTGGGATCTAAAGCATGCTCGGCATCGACAAATGCCGCCGTGCCGCCGAGTTTTTGCATTTCGGCGATCACTTGCAGCGTCAATGTGGTTTTACCGGATGATTCAGGGCCATAGATTTCAATAACACGACCGCGAGGCAAACCGCCGCAGCCCAGCGCAATATCCAAGCCTAAAGAACCCGTAGAAACCACGTCGATGTCACGCGAAGCCGCCACATCGCCCATGCGCATCACCGAGCCCTTGCCGAATTGCTTTTCTATCTGCATCAGCGCCGCGCCTAGCGCTTTCTTTTTGTTCTCATCCATTATGTAGTGCCCTTTATGCCCTGCGGCTATGTTGGTTAGAAAGAAATATCGCCGAAAATCAAATCATTTATTATCACATACAGACAGGGCTTCGGATAGTGTTGATTTGCCGGAAAAGATTCAAATACCGCAACCCTTGCGTCGCCGGATATGCAGCCCGGAAAAATTTTGTTCTATTTTTAAGGTTGTGACACTGACTAATTCTGATAAAACAGGGACAAGATATATCCGGGCAGCTCTGGAATGGATTGATCATAACGCCCTCTTTATGAAAGCGTTGGCAAGCTGAACTATTTCAATAATCAATAGTTCACTGTATTCTATACAGTAACTGATCATCGTTCCCATACCCTGCTCCGGCAGCGCTGGATGGGACATCACAACGCCATTCCTGCGGTTTCCATGGGAACCGTACCCTAAACTAAAAGTTGGAATCTATTAAATAATGACTAGCCAATCTCCTAGGCCCTCCTGGAAAAGTTATCTTGAGTTATGCAAACCCAAAGTGGTCGCCTTGATCGTTTTTACGGCTATTGCGGGAATGTTATTAGCCGTGCCGGGAATGCCGCCTATCGGCCTGTTTATCTACAGCAGCCTGGGAATTGCATTGGCCGCCGCCTCGGCCGCCGCGATTAACCATTATATCGACCGTGAAGCCGATGCGCTGATGGATCGCAACAAAAACCGCCCCTTGCCCAAAGGCGAATTAAGCTCTACCAATGTCATCACTTTTGCGTTGGCGCTGGGCGTTATCTCGATGGCATTACTGATCGTCATGGTCAACGCCTTGACCGCATTGCTGACTTTCTTGTCGGCGCTGGGTTACGCGATTATCTATACGGTCTACCTTAAGCGTATGACCCCGCAAAATATCGTTATTGCAGGCGCTTTCGGGGCCACGCCGCCGATGCTGGGCTGGTGCGCGATGACCGGTGAACTGCATCCTTACTCGTTGTTGTTGTTTTTGATTATTTTCGCCTGGACGCCGCCGCATTTCTGGCCGCTGTCTATCGCCAAACGCAAAGAATTCGCCAAAGTCGGCATACCGATGTTGCCGGTCACGCACGGCGTAGAATATACCCGACTGCATATTCTGCTGTATTCCCTGCTGCTGTTCATTATTACCCTGCTGCCCTATCTGACCGGCATGAGCGGCCTGATTTATCTGTCTGCGGTGGTGCCGTTAGGTCTTGGCTTTATTTATTTCGCCATTTTGATGATGCGCCGGAAAGATGACAAAACCGCGATGCGAACTTTCTTTTATTCGCTGATGTACCTGACCGTCCTGTTTATCGCCTTGTTAGTCGACCATTATTTTAAATTTACCTTATGACATTCACTCATCACGAACAAACGCCACACCCCGAACATCCGTTCGCAGAATTCATCCGTATCCTGGGCAAAGGCAAAAAAGGCTCAAGACCGCTAACGCAGGAAGAAGCCTATCGGGCCATGGGCATGATCATGGCCGACCAAGTGCTGCCCGTTCAACTGGGCGCATTCCTGGTGTTGATGCGCGTCAAGGAAGAAACCCCGGAGGAATTGGCCGGTTTCGCCCAAGCGGCCAGGGAATCGTTTAATGTTGCCGACAATACCGTAAAAGTCGACCTGGACTGGTCGTCTTATGCCGGAAAGCGGCGCCATTTGCCCTGGTTTTTACTGTCGGCTTTACTGCTAGCTGAAAACGGCATTACCGTCTTTATGCATGGCGCCAGCGGCCATACCGCAGGCAGGCTGTACACTGAAAACATGCTGGGCTATTTGGGGCTTAAATGCGCAACTCTATTACTGATGCCAAACAGCAACTTGAACAACAGCATTTCAGTTATTTATCGCTGGAGCAATTTTTGCCCCAAGTTGCATGAAATTATCGAACTGCGCCCGATGCTGGGCTTGCGCTCGCCGGTTCATACGCTGGTCCGTCTGTTAAACCCGTTTGATGCGGAGCACAGTATCCAAGGCATCTTTCACCCCGGCTACCGTCCTGTGCATCAACAAGCCGCCGCCCTTTTAAACCAGCCGCACATGGCGGTGTTAAAAGGCGAAGGCGGCGAGACCGAACGCAATCCCGACATGGAATGCCTGGTGCAAAGCGTACACAACGGCGAATTATCCGACGAAAACTGGCCCGCTTTATTTACCCACCGTCACGTCAAACCCGAGCTGCTTGAGCCCGAGCAACTGGCGTTAATCTGGCAAGGAAAAGTTGAAGACGATTTTGCGCAAGCTTCCATCATCGGCACGGCTGCGATTGCGCTGAAGTTGTTGGGTAAGGCTGATACACAGGAACAGGCCCAGCAGTTGGCGAGTGATTATTGGCTGGGACGGGATAAGCAAAAATATGCCGAGGTTTAACATCAAACATATGATGCATAGAATCGTAGGGTACGCTTCGCGTACCATTTTCCAGGCAATAGCCCAAGTTCAATCTGGTGATTATTTGTTACAGAACGTTAAACGTGGGCGGCGAGATAAATTTTTAGCCGTATTGGATGCGGCTCCTGATGTCGATCCTATGGAAGAAGATGGAAACAATTGCCAAGCACAAAACTAAACTCCTTTCTACCTACAAACAATCACAGGATTCGACGAGAATCGTCGCGAGTGCAAAATACCTAGCTCGACTGGCGCTTACGGCAGATGATGTCTTGATAGAAAAACATCTAAAGAAATCCTAACTGAGGTT
>scf_100011_pt502 | contig 9225 bp, 4 predicted proteins | sample Micenr1anaerobic_FD_49594 | JGI IMG/M metagenome (IMG submission 49594) | reverse complement strand
CCAATTCTTCTTTCATGGCCTTCTGGCGGGAAGATTCCTGTTTCTCTTCCTGCAACAGACGGTTGCTCTTTTGCTCTAACCAGCTGGAGTAATTGCCTTCCCACGGAATACCGGAGCCTCTGTCCAGTTCCAGTATCCAGCCTGCAACATTATCTAAAAAGTACCGGTCATGGGTTACCGCAACCACGGTGCCCGGATAACCGTGCAGGAACCTTTCCAGCCAGGCGACCGATTCCGCGTCCAAATGGTTGGTCGGTTCGTCCAACAACAGCATGTCGGGGTTGGACAGCAACAACCGGCACAACGCCACTCGGCGTTTTTCACCGCCGGACAGTTTGGTCACATCGGCATCCCAATCCGGCAGTCGCAACGCATCGGCGGCGACTTCCAGCTTGCGCTCCAGGTTATGGCCGTCGCAAGCGTTGATGAAGTCTTCCAGGAACGCTTGTTCGGCGGCCAGTTTGTCGAAGTCGGCATCGGGCAGCGCGTAAGCGGCATAGACGGCGTCGAGTTTTGCCAAGGTTTCCTTGATTTCCGCGACGGCTTCTTCGACATTGCCGCGCACGGTTTTATTGGGATCGAGTTGCGGCTCTTGCGGCAGATAGCCGATCTTAATGCCTTTGAGCGGGATAGCCTCGCCTTCGATTTCCTTGTCGATGCCCGCCATGATGCGCAGCAGCGTCGATTTACCGGAGCCGTTTAAGCCCAGTACGCCGATTTTTGCGCCGGGGAAAAACGACAGCGAGATGTCCTTGAGGATGTATTTTTTGGGCGGGACAATCTTGCCGACCCGGTTCATTGAGTATATGTATTGCGCCATAGTGTTTTAGTTTATCGGTTTAAGGTTGATAGAGAGTGCCGGAAGTAGGCGCTTTGGGCGCAGCTTCCGCTCCCGCTCACGCTAAGTACCAACATCCTTGCGGGTAACGCGATGTCGGCTATTATTCCATGTTATTTGGCAATTTTTAAGAGTTATAGTTTTTTATCTGTATGCGATAGCGCGGAAGGTCGATGCACGATCCCAATAAGAACCACCAAACAGTGGGATTTCCGAACGCGCCGCGTCCTACGGCCCTTAAGCAGCCATTTTGACGTTGGGATGGAGGAATGGTTTTGATTCAATAGGACCGCAGGATGCGCTAAACGCAGTGAAGCGCATTGTTCGCGTGAATCAAACACATCAACCGGATAGGTCGGACACCCAAAGTAGGCGCTTTAGGCGCCCGCTTTTCGTTGCCTGACATTCCGGCATTGGGTAGTGGAATGACGTTGGGAAAACCAGAAATTCGCCGCCATATTGAAGCATGGGAATATCGGGCATAAACAGTACGCCTGATCTATAGTGCTGGGTAGTTATTGATTTGCAAGGTGTTCCGTTGTTTTAATATCGTAGATTTTCAATAGCTAAAGTTGTTCTTTTTTGGGCATGAGAGTATGCTTAAACCGTTGTATTTGGCAGCCAAACGTTGCCACATCAACCTTCAAAACATTGACATACCGGTGTCATTCGAATGAATTTTCAGAAAACCCCATCAATTATTTGGAGCGAGCGCCATGAGCAAAGAACAAAAAAGCAATAAAGAAGACAAGAAAAAACCGGCTCTGAGTCCGAAAGAAAAGAAGGCTGTAAAGAAATCCAAGAAAGATGCTAAGAGTTAATAAATTTAACGAAAATTTAATATAATTCTGCGGGTTCCCAATTGGGAGATTGGGAACCCTGAAGAGTTCTTGCTTCCAAATCCTAATTTCCAAACTTGAGTTTGGAAATTAGCGAACCATCCGGCAACCGCCCTACTGGGAACATCAAATCCGCGCGAGCGGGACATCTAAAAACATTGCCATTACAGTCATTGAATCCAGCGAAGCATGGCCGGGTTCGGAAAGTGGTGGATTGGCCCTACTCCAGCTCCCCTATTTATCTTGAACGTGAAATCCTTCAAAGCATTGGGGAGCATTGATCTCCCGAATGTTTCGGCTGGCGAATAACACGATTGGTGCGGTTCGCGAATTCACCACATTCTACGGCTCTTAAGCAGCAAATTTTGGCGCTGGGAGGGGGGAATAGTTTTGATTCAATAGTATTTGCACACAGCAACAATCAATAACTTAGCGGAGCCTTTAAATGTGCCGTTTAAAGTTCGATAACTGACTGTAAGTTATTGATAGTTGATAAAATTATTGATTTGTTGAGTTTTTGTACAATTTAACAAAACACTAATAAAAACCGCAGCTAAGCGGTAAATAAAACAATCAATCCACAGAGTTATCCACAGGTTTTGTGAATAACTTTGAGTGCATGGTAACCGCTATATTTTGGTGTGAAATAGCGCTTCTGCGAGTAGAAACGAGAAGGCTTATTAAAGATTCGGCAAATATTGGGGCAGGTGTTGGCGAATTTCGGCGGTACTCAACATGGTGATTTCTTTATCGAGTTCGAAACGAACCAGCTTTTTAATCTGTTCCGGCAGATGGTTGCGCAGCAAACCGAGAAAAGAGGGGCCGGCAACAATCAGCAGTTGGTCAAAACGGTTTGCGTTATGCGCGTCTTCCAGATATTGGGCGACGCGATGCGCAAAATTGTCCGCTTCGTGTTTTTTCGGATCGGTAGGTTGTTCAAAAGCGTGTCCGCCTCCACCGACGCTTTTGATCCTTCCCGGCAGATCGGAGGTTATTTCCCGGTCATGTAAACGACCTTCGGTATGAGAAAAGCCTTCGATTTCCTCTAAAGGGGAAGAGGGCGCGTCGGCAGTAAAAATGCGAGCACGGGTATTATCGGCAACGAGTATCCAGGTTAATTTCATGATTGTTCCCTCTGCGGCGATTTTGTTTAAATGACATAGTATTTTCAAAAACCGTTAAACCTAAAAAACATCCGGTTTTGTACTGCTGACTATAGGATAGAGAAATAAAGCCCCTCAAGCAATAAGTAGTAATACCAAGCGGGTGAGGCTTGTAGAGGGCATTATTTTAGTCTTACGTATAAAGAAAGCGGCCTGTCCGTAAAAGGGTGCGGGCAAACATCGAAGACATTGATTAATTGGTTTTTGACAAGTGCATTTAACATTTGCACACAGAAACAATCAGTGACTTAGCGATGCTTTTGAATGAGCGGTATAAGGTCCGATAAGCAGCTGTAAGTCATTGATAGTCTATAAAATTATGGATTTGTTAAGTTTTTGTACAATTTAACAAAACACTAATAAAAACCGCAAGTAAGCGACAAGCAGAACAATCAATCCACAGAGTTATCCACAGGTTTTGTGAATAACTATTGGATGCATGATTAACGATCGGTTAGCAATATGAAATGCTTCAGACCGATGGGGAATCGGCTTCATGACGATGTCAGTAAGGCTGATAATTCATCAAAATTCAACGGCTTGAGCAAGTGATGGTTGAATCCTGCCGATTGTGAGCGATTATGGTCTTCAGATTGTCCATAACCGGTTAAGGCGATCAGGGTCGCATCCCGAGTCTCAGGCAATGCGCGTAGCCGTTTGGCGACCTCATAACCATCCAGATCGGGGAGACCAATATCGAGCAGCACAACCTGCGGGTGGAAAACTTGCGCCTGCTCTATTGCTTTTATGCCGCAATCGGCTATTTCGACTTCATGCCCTTTCGCTTGCAACAGCATCATCAGACTTTCGGCCGCATCAGCATAGTCATCCACAACCAGAATGCGGAATTTAGACGTCGGTAATACGGATTCGGTCCGCGCGGATTCGGCAGCAGATGAATCCATCGGTAATGCGGGCAGCCGCACGGTAAATGTGCTGCCTTGTCCGATGCCTTCGCTCGCTGCGGTGACCGTGCCGCCATGTATTTCTACCAGCTGACGCACCAGCGTCAATCCAATGCCCAGTCCGCCCTGAGAATGAGCCAGGGTATGGTCTGCCTGAGTGAAGAGATCGAAGATTTGAGGCAGAATATCAGGGGAGATGCCGATGCCGGTATCCTTGATCTCGATGACGGCATCGGAGCCTTCCCGCATCACGCTCAACATGATTTTGCCGCCCTCACCGGTATATTTGGCGGCGTTATTCAACAGGTTGGACAGCACTTGCGCCAACCGGACATGATCGCCTTCGAGCCATTGCGGCGTCATGGTTTGTGAAATGATCAGCTCCTGCTTACGCGATTCGAGCAGGGGACGACTGGTTTCTATCGCATTATTGACAATGTCGGTCAGCTCGAAATGCTCGATCTTCAACCTGATTTTACCCTGCATGATGCGAGCCATATCCAGCAGGTCATCGAGCAGCCGAGTCATATGCGTTACTTGGCGGTCGATGATATTGCAGCTCAATGTCAGCTTGGGATCGGTCGCTTCCTGCATTTTTAGCAGCCGCACGGCATTGCGGATGGGCGCCAGCGGATTGCGGAGTTCGTGGGCCAGCATCGCCAGAAATTCGTCTTTACGGCGATCCATCAGGCGTAGCGTTTCCTCGGCGTGCTTGCGTTCGGTAATGTCGGTTGCCACGCCCAGCAGTTTGCTGCAACTATTATCGGTGTCGTACAACGGAATCTTGACGGTGCTGTACCAGTGTACGGAACCATCGGCATGTGTGACTTTTTCCTCCGGAATGAGTTTTGATTTACCGGTTCTTATGACGTCGAGGTCATTTTGATAGAAGTGAGTCACTTCGTCAGCGTTAGGATTGAAATTTTCGTCGGTCAATCCTGTCAGACTGTCAGGGCTTGTGCCATAGCACTGGGCCAAAGCCTCATTACTTAACATGAACCGTCCTTCCCGGTCTTTGACAAAGATCATACTGGGTACCGCATCGATTATTTGTCTGAGGAAGGCCCGTTCATACTGTAATGCTTCCTGAGTACTTTTGATGTCGGTAATATCTTCGGTGGTTCCGAAAGCGCCGAGCAGCACTCCATGCTTGTCAAATTCGAGCTCAGCCAGTTCACGCACCCATTTGACTTTTTTGTCCACTATCAGCCGATGTTCAATATCGTAGGGCATGCCGGTAAGCGCTTGTTGCCATGTCGTATCGACTAATTGCCGGTCTGCCGGGTGGACAATATCCAGAAATGATTGATAGGTTAAAGGCGTGCCTTTAGGTATGCCAAAGATTCGAAAATTTTCGTCAGACCATTCCAATACATTATTGCGGATGTTCATCCGCCAGTTGCCGATATGAGCGACTGCCTGGGCGTGGTTCAGGTCCCTCTGGCTCTCGCGCAAAGCCTCTTCGATTTGCTTGTGCTCAGTGATGTTGGTGCTCACCGTGCCGAATCCGACTATGTTGTCGTGTAAGTCCTTCAGGGCGAAGACGTTGTAGATCATCCACAGCACTTCCCCGGTTTTGAAATGCCGGAAGCGGATTTCAATCTCGGCACGACTGTCCTGTAATACCGTAGGAAAGAATTCATCCATGATAAATGCCTGGTCTTCCGGAAAAAAGAAGTCTTTGACGGGTGTTTTAAGAGCCTGTTCCAGGCTATCGAGACCTACCAGCTGCAGTCCGGCATCGTTAATAAAGAAAGGTTCCAGCTGGGTATCGCACATACCGATAAACTCGGTGCTGCTTTTAGCCAGTGAGACATATAGATTCCGCTCTGCCTGGGTTCGATTACGCTCGGCGATTTCCTTTTTAAGTTGCTCCTCTCGATCCATGACCTTATGTAATGCCCGTTTTTCCTGGTCGTGTAAACGTGCAATGACCAAGGTACATACGGTGCCTATGCCAACCAAAAGTCACGATGCGCAGCATTTCGCTGGGTCTGGCGATATAAAACGAGTTGTAAGGTTCTGTTAAAAAATAAACACTTGTTACCGCACTCAACACCGTAGTGAAAAGTCCGGCTTTTGTCCCGCCGTACCAGGCGGCGGAAGCGATGACGACCAAAAAGAGCAATAGCGGTGGCGAGCCCCCGAAAATAAACTGGAGATCTTCTAGAACAAACAAGATAGCCGCAGTCCCCAGTATTGAGGTCATATAGGCGTTGCTGAAAAGATATTTAATGGGAGCCTCTAATTAATGGTTTTCTTCATAATAGGGGCCAATGTAGGTGATAGCCTGCATTTTTCAGAATTAAATTAATTGAGGGTTTTTATCAAAGATTCGGCAAATATTGGGGGAGATGTTGGCGAATATCGGCGGCGCTCAACAGGGTGATTTCTTTGTCGAGCTCGAAACGAACCAGCTTTTTAATCTGTTCCGGCAATTGGTTACGCAGCAAGCCGAGGAAAGCGGGACCGGCAACAATCAGCAGTTGGTCAAAACGGTTTGCGTTGTGCGCGTCTTCCAGGTATTGGGCGACGCGATGCGCAAAAACGTCGGCTTCGTGCTTTTTCGGGTCGGTGGGTTGCTCAAAGGTGTGTCCGCCCGCACCGGCGCTTTTGATCTTTCCCGGCAGGCCGGAGGTTATTTCCCGGTCATGTAAACGACCTTCGGTATGGGAAAAGTCTTCGATTTCCTCTAGGGGGGAAGAGGGGGTGTCAGCAGTAAAAATGCGTGCGCGAGTGCTATCCGCAACGAGTATCCAGGTTAATTTCATGGTTGTTCCCTCTGTGGTGATTTTGTTTAAATAACACCCTACTTGCAAAACGCGGGAAGCCTAAAAAACAGCTGGATTTGTATTGCCGGCCGTAGGCTTTGTACTACTTTACGTAAGTTTTATATTACTTTTTGTAGGATAGAGAAATCAAGTCTTTCAATCAATAAGTAATAATACCTAGTGGAGAGTTGGGTTAATTGTTTTGTGTTTGTCATTATGTTGGTCACACGAAACCGTGCGGACGGGGTAAAATAGCCTATCCGGCATAATAGTAAATCTGAATCAACTTTCTAATACCCCATGCAGCCAGCTTTTGTCCATTTAAGACTCCATACCGAATTCTCTCTGGTCGACGGGATCGTTAAAATCAAGCCCTTGGTCAAGCGTCTGGCCGAGTTGAATATGCCGGCGATTGCGGTTACCGAGCACGCTAACCTGTTCTCGCTGGTCAAGTTTTATAAAGCGGCATTGGGGCAGGGCATCAAGGCGATAGCCGGTTCCGATGTGCTGGTTTTTAATCCCGAAGATCCCGCTACGCCGTACCGGTTGACCTTGCTGGTCAACAATCACGCCGGTTACATCACGCTGACCGAATTGATTTCAAAAGCTTATCAGGAAGGTCAGCATCAGGGTGTGCCGATGCTCAGGCAGGAGTGGATAGAAGCCAATCATAACGGCTTGATTGCATTGTCCGGCGCGATGAGCGGATGTATAGGCAAGGCGCTGTTAGCCGAAAACCATGATGCGGCGAAACGGCTGGCGGAGTTTTGGGGCGCGTTGTTCGAGCAAAGTTTTTACCTGGAATTACAGCGGGTCGGCAAGCCCGAAGAGGAGCGGTATATCGCCGCCGCCGTCGAGCTGGCGCTGGCAACCGGTTTGCCGGTGGTTGCGACCAACGATGTGCGCTTTGTCTATCAACAGGACTTTGCGGCCCATGAAGTGCGGGTCTGCATCAACCAGAGCCGGGTGTTGGACGATACGCGCCGTCCCAAAGATTATACCGACCAGCAATATTTACGCAGCGTCGAGGAGATGCAGGCGCTGTTTGCCGATATACCGGAGGCGCTGGAAAACACCGTAGAGATTGCCAAACGCTGCAATTTAAAACTGACGCTGGGCCAAAACTTCCTGCCGGATTTCCCGGTACCCGAAGGCATGAATCTGGGCGAGTTTATGGCCGAGGAGTCCATGAAAGGCCTGGAAGAGCGTTTGCAGCACTATCCGGCGGTGGGCAAGGGCACGGATGAGGAAAACCGGCGCGTTTATTATGATCGCCTGGATTTCGAGCTGAAGATGATCACCCAGATGGGTTTTCCCGGTTATTTCATGATTGTTGCCGACTTTATCCAGTGGGCGAAAAACAATTTGATTCCGGTAGGTCCTGGCCGGGGTTCGGGTGCGGGATCGTTGGTGGCTTATGCGCTGAAGATTACCGACCTCGACCCTATCGAATTCGACCTGCTGTTCGAGCGGTTCTTGAATCCCGAGCGGGTTTCGATGCCCGACTTTGACGTGGATTTCTGCATGGATCGGCGGGACGAGGTGATCGATTACGTCGCCCGTCATTACGGCCGCGATCATGTCGCGCAGATCATCACCTACGGTTCGATGGCGGCGAAAGCGGTGATTCGCGATGTCGGCCGGGTGCTGGGTTTCGGCTACGGGTTTGTCGACCGGTTGTCCAAGCTGGTTCCGTTTGAAATCGGCATGACGCTGACCAAAGCGCTAAAAGACAGCCCGGAACTGAAACAGCTTTACGATACCGAAGAGGAGGTCAAGGCGCTGATCGATATGGCGCTGTCGCTGGAAGGCACGTCCAGGAACGCCGGAAAACACGCCGGCGGCGTGGTGATTTCGCCGACCAAGTTGACCGATTTTACGCCGCTGTATTGCGACCAGGACGGCAATAACCTGGTCACCCAGTTCGACAAGGACGACGTCGAAGCGGTCGGCCTGGTCAAGTTCGACTTTTTGGGACTGCGCACGCTGACCATTATCGATTGGGCGTTGCAGGACATTAACGCCAAGCACAAGCAACTGGGCAAGCCGCTGGTCGATATAACGACCATCCCCCGGGATGATCCGGATTCTTATAAGCTGCTGACCAACGCCCAGACTACCGCCGTATTCCAGCTCGAATCGCGCGGCATGAAGGAGCTGATCAAAAAGCTCAAACCCGACTGCTTCGACGACATTATCGCGCTGGTGGCGCTGTTTCGTCCGGGGCCTTTGGAATCGGGCATGGTCGACGATTACATCAACGTCAAGCACGGAGCCAAGGCGGAGTACGCGCACCCGCTGCTGGAGCCGATTTTAAAGCCCACCAACGGCGTTATTTTGTATCAGGAACAGGTGATGCAAATCGCCCGTGAAATGGCGCTGTACACGCTGGGCGGGGCGGACATGCTGCGCCGGGCGATGGGTAAGAAAAAGCCGGAGGAAATGGCCAAGGAGCGGGACAAATTTACCGCTGGTGCGATAGAAAATCAGGTCGATGAAAAAATCGCCACTTACGTGTTCGATTTGATGGAGAAGTTTGCCGGGTACGGTTTCAATAAATCGCATTCCGCCGCTTACGCGCTGGTCGCCTACCAAACCGCTTGGTTGAAAGCCCATTATCAGCCCGAGTTCATGGCGGCGGTGATGTCCGCCGATATGGAAAATACCGATAAAGTGGTGATTTTGATTGAAGAATGCAAGCAGATGAAG
>scf_100011_pt148 | contig 9326 bp, 6 predicted proteins | sample Micenr1anaerobic_FD_49594 | JGI IMG/M metagenome (IMG submission 49594) | reverse complement strand
TCCAGCGGGGCGTCGAAAGTAAAGTTATGGCTGAAAAAAGGTGGATTTGCCTCAAAATTGAACGTAGCTCTGAATCCGGGATTTTAAGGGAATGTGAGTTGAAATTGGTTAGCAGGTTTTTGTGATAGAGACCGTTGATGACCAGCCAGCAAAGTGTTTCTATTAAGGTCCGGCTTTTTTGTATGGGCTCAAAATCTGTAGCCGTAGTCGTCTGCACGTATTTTAGATATAAAGCCCAGCCATTGCTTTTGGCAGCCGGGTTGTTTTCTACGATAGATAATGCATTTTCTTTTGAGTGAACTTCGGCATGCGTAGTAATAATTTCAATCTTACCCGGCTTTTTTTCTAAAAAAGAATGGAGCTTTCTGCCTATCAGTTTCTGGTTATTGTTATTTTCCTGGTTTGGGGGCGCGTGGTCTTTGGCGAAACCCAGAATCATGCGGTAACAGTGGGTCAACTGCCGCACAATAATGGCATGTTCCGCGGTTGCTTTTTGTATAGTCCATGATCGAATCTGTTTAAGCTCATCAATAGTCGATGCAGGCCATTTCCAAGATCTAGCAATCTGTTGGATATAGCGTTCTCTGGATGCACGGATCGCGGCATCCAGAGTGGTGTCGGGTGGTCCCATGACTTTTAAATAAAAACTTTGGCGAGCGAACGCTAAGCTTTCTTGACTAGGGGCATGTTGCAAATATTTTTCGACTTTCGTGTAAATGAGTAAATACGGGTCGAGGTCGGTGGTCATAAAGCTGCCCTGATAAACGGCATTTTTTATGTCTTGGCATAGCCATTCGGTCTTAGGGTATTCGCTGGCATAGCTCTCTATTAATAACAGGTTCAATAGCGACGTGTGCGGTGAATGCAGCGTCTTATAAAGGCGCCAAAGGGTTGCGCCGGTAAATTCGTCGGCAGGGACAGCTTCCAAACCGCCAAAATCGATGAGCTCATGCTCGGGGATGAAGCGATTGGTTATGAGATGGTTTAAATAGTGTGTGTAATTGGCTTCTTCGTGAGGAGGAACCAGCCACCATGCAGGGCTTTTTCCTGCAATATATATTGCGCTCCGGTAAAATTTTTCGAGCTGTAGGTAATGCTGGGTTTGACCGCTACTTTCAGTAGAAATAGGCGTGTTTTGACTGAGTCGAAATTGTTTGCTGTCAATAAGGGAAAAATGCACTACGAGCTCTAACAATTCAGCCCAGCCCTCTATTGCGGAGGTCTTTTGTTGCAGCTCGTTAATGGCGTCGGGCGATAAGTCGGATTGATGGCATAACCAGATGTCCATATCGCTGGCTTCCGAAAATGCAATGCCACCGACACTGCTTATTAAAAAAAGTCCTTCAATAGGGTAACTATGCGATGCCGCGCGGGCATAATTGAAATTCGACGCAAACTGCCTTGCTGTATTTAAGGTCTGGGTATCAGGATTGTATTCAGGTATCCCCGCTGGGGTCGTCGGGGAAATAAATCCCGGCAACATCGTAAAGTTGCCATGAAAAAGTAAAGGCAATAAGTCTAAAAATACGCGTTGTCGAGGATTCAGAGACTTTCGAACACTCTGTTCGCGAAGTTGACTCAGGCGCTTAAACCGATGCTTGATCGATTGAAGATCTTGCATGCTGATTTCTTCGCCGGGCGAACCTAAATGAATGGGTGGCTCTTGGTGTGATCTAGTCATGGTGATGTGTATAGTCTGTTTTATTGTGCGGTTTGGCTGGTGCGCAAGGTCTTAGGTTTTGAATCATGAGTAGAATTGTCAGTACGTTTATTGCCTCTCCTGCGCAGGAAAAGGCCGGGGAGACGACTGCACGGGCCGATATTTGCTCCTGCAACTACATCCATGTGGATTATGCAGGCGCTGCGTAGTAGTGTGTATTGGCGATTTAAAAAACCGACAATAATGTGAAAATACTATATCAAAGTCCTTCACAATCCTGCTGAAAAATAAAAATGCGTAGGGTGCGCAACTCGCACCGTTTACGATTAGGCGCCATCATCAGCGATATTCTCGGCTAGCAATTCCAATATTGAAACATCGCAAGCTCCGCACCCTGAACAAGCGCCGGTCATTCTGGATATTTTGCCCAGATTGTCGGCGCCATTATTAACAAGCGACTTAATTTGCCTTTTAGTTGTTCCGCTACAGTGACAAATAACATCGTTTTTATCCGGGTTAATATCGTTCATATCTAGAGTTTCTGTATTGCTTCGCATCCATGGCCGTAAAACGGCTACTTTGGCTGATTGACGGGACGCGTTAGAGCAGGAGGTGAAGCTGCTCTTTAGTTCTAACGTAAAACAGTTGCCGCAAACATCTTGCGGCAATGATTTTCAAGCCTGGCTTAAACCCAGTTCATGCAGTTGTATGTTGATGATTTTAAGCGCCGCCAACACTGCAGCAAAAACCTGGTTGGAATGCACGGCGCGGGTTTTGCGCAGTTCGCCATCGCAATTCCAGGTGATGACGCACTCGGTTAAGGCGCTGGTATGGCCGCCTTTGGGTATCCGTACTTCAAAATCGGCCAGTGCAGGCAGGGTGTAGTTATGTTGCGTCATCACTTTGTTGATGGCATCGACAAAGGCATCAAAGCCGCCGTTTCCGGAACCTGAGGCTACATGCGTCGTGCCCATTACTTTGATCCGCAAGCTGGCAGTCGATTCTAAATCGAGGCCGCTGGTGATCGAGCAGTTGAGCAGTTTGATATGCTGATAACTCTTGCTCTCCAGTACGTCGGCAATAATAAAGGGCAGGTCGTCGGTGGTGATGGTCTGTTTCGAATCGCCGAGGCTGACGATCCGGGCCAGCACTTTTTTCTGGTTCTCTTCCGACAGGTCAAGCTCCAGCATTTCCAGATTCTTTTTCAGCGACGCTTTGCCGCTCATCTTGCCCAAGCGCGTAGCTTCGGGTGCGGGAGAAACGTTCCGGGCCTAATTTGGTTTTGTACAGTCCGCCTTTTTGATCGCCGTCGGCATGGATTCCGGCGGTCTGGGTGAAAACATCGGCTCCGACGATCGGCGCATTGGCGGCGATGCGTTTGCCGGAAAAGTTTTCGACCATCGCGCTGATGCGGACGATATGGCTTTCATCGATAGACAGTTGCATGTTCATTTTGTCGCGCAATACCACGGCCACTTCCGCCATTGAGGCATTGCCTGCGCGTTCGCCCAGGCAGTTGACGGTGCAGTGTATGGCATTGACGCCGGCGCGAACTGCGGCCATCACGTTGGCGGTTGCCAGTCCGTAATCGTTGTGCGGGTGAAAATCGAATTGCAGCTTCGGGTAGCGTTTGCACATGTCGCTGAAGCTTGAGAATACTTCGTCAGGCGACAAGACGCCGAGGGTATCGGGCAGCATGAAATGACTGATGCCCGCGTCCTGCAAGTTGTCCATCAAACCGTAGACATAGTCCGGGTCGTCATGATAACCGTTCGACCAGTCTTCCAGGTAGACGTTGACTTTCAGGCCTTTTTCCAGCGCATAGTTGACGGTTTGCAGCACATCTTCGGTATGTTGGGCGAGTGTTTTGCCCAGCTGTACGCGGCAATGCTTTTCGCTGCCTTTGATCAGCAGGTTGATGACCTCGCCGCCGGTTTCCAGTATCCAGTCGACGCTGCGCGTGTGGTCGACAAAGCCCAGGACTTCTACGCGTCCGGCAAAGCCTTCCTGTTTCGCCCACTCATTAATGCTGGTGACCGCTTCTTTTTCGCCCTGAGAGACACGGGCGGAGGCGACCTCAATCCTGTCCACCCGTAGCGATTGCAGCAGGGCTTTGGCTATGCTGACTTTTTCCACGGGCGTGAAGGAAACGCCTTGGGTTTGTTCGCCATCACGCAAGGTGGTGTCCATCAGCTGGATGTGTCTTGAATCGGTGGACATGATTGTCGCCTGTGCTCTCAATGTAAGCGGATTAATTAACCACGAAGGCACGAAGAACGCGAAGAAAAACAAAGGTAAAAGCTTCGTGTTCTCGGCAACTGCTCCATGCAGCCGTTCGTGTCTTCGTGGTGATATGCTTTAAGTCATGCAGGGGACGCACAGCGTTCCCTGCATGGCTGCGTTCTGTGTTTGGAGAAGGTTTATGTTTGACGCATTTGCCGATAAATTGCAATTAGCGGCGCAGCGCGCCTTGACTGCGTTCCCACGCAACGCGTGGGAACGAGGCAAAAACCTTAAGCCCAAAGCCAAGGATAGTTTTGCTTGTGCTGCTGTTCATACTGTGTGATCTTGTCGACATGCTTTAAGGTCAAGCCGATGTCATCCAGTCCACTCAACAGATTGCTCTTGCGAAACGGGTCAATCTCAAAGCTAAAGCCATTACCGCCGGGGGTAGTTACCTGCTGGTTTTCAAGATCGACGACAAAACGCACGCCTTCATTGGCGGCAATCTCGGCCATCAATTTATCCAGCTGATCTTTATTGACTTTGATCGCCAGGATGCCGTTTTTAAAACAGTTATTGTAGAAAATATCGGCATAGCTGGTGGAAATGATGGTGTTAAAACCATAATCGGCAATCGCCCACGGCGCGTGTTCGCGTGATGAGCCGCAACCGAAGTTGTCGCCAACCACCAGGACTTTAGCGCCTTTGAACGCAGGCTTGTTCAGCTCGAATTCCGGGTTATCGCTGCCGTCGTCGTTAAAACGCCAATCGTGAAAAAGATGCGCGCCAAAGCCGCTACGTTCCACTCTTTTTAAGAACTGCTTGGGGATGATCTGGTCGGTATCGACATTGCTGCGGTTCATCAATGCCGCGATACTTTCATGTTTTTTGTACGGTTCCATAATTCTTTCCGATCTTATAGTTTGCGAATATCGACAAAATGGCCAGCCGCCGCTGCGGCCGCTGCCATTGCGGGCGAAACCAGGTGCGTGCGTCCGCCTTTGCCCTGACGGCCTTCAAAATTGCGGTTCGAAGTCGATGCGCAACGTTGACCTTTGGTCAATTCATCGCCATTCATCGCCAGACACATGGAGCATCCGGGCTCGCGCCATTCCCAGCCGGCATCGATAAAAATTTTATCCAGGCCCTCGGCTTCAGCCTGTTGCTTGACGTGATAAGAGCCGGGGACGGCAATCGCGGTGACGCCTTTGGCAACTTTGGTGCCTTTTGTCACTTCGGCGGCGATCCGAAAATCTTCGATACGGCCGTTGGTGCAAGAGCCGATAAAAACATAATCAACGGGAATGTCGGTTATTTTGGTATTTGCGGTCAAACCCATATAGGCCAGCGCGCTTTCGCAGGCTTGGCGTTTTATTTCGTCAGCAAAACTTTCCGGTGCAGGTACAACGCTATCAACCCCTGCCACTTGTTCAGGAGACGTTCCCCAGGAAACTTGGGGCGCAATATCGGCCGCGTCCAGTGTGACGGTTGCATCAAACACCGCGCCTTCATCGCTGGGCAGAGTCTTCCAGTAAGCCAGCGCCTGATCCCAGTATTGACCGGATGGCGCAAACTCGCGTCCTTTAATGTACTCGTAAGTTTTTTCGTCTGGAGCGACCAATCCGGCCCTGGCTCCGGCTTCAATCGCCATGTTGCACAGCGTCATCCGGCCTTCCATCGACAGTTCCCTGATCGCCGAGCCGGTATATTCAATCACATAGCCGGTGCCGCCCGCGGTGCCGATTTTTCCGGTAATCGCCAACGCAATATCTTTTGCCGAGGCGAATTTGGATAATGCGCCGTTGACCACGACCTGCATGGTTTTGGATTTTTTCTGCGGCAGCGTTTGGGTCGCCATCACATGCTCGACCTCGGACGTGCCGATGCCGAATGCCAGCGCGCCGAAAGCGCCATGCGTCGCGGTATGGCTGTCGCCGCAAACTACGACCATGCCGGGGTGAACGAAACCATGCTCAGGCACGACAACATGAATTACGCCGTTATTCGGGTCGGTCATGTCGTACAGCTTCAGGCCGTTCACGCGGCAGTTTTCAGCCATAGTTTCGATCTGCTTTTTAGCAATAGGATCGGCGATCGGCAGGTTGCGATTTTTGGTCGGTACGCAGTGATCCATGGTGGCAAGAATGCTGTGCGGATTGCGCACCTTGCGACCGGACAAACGCAGACCTTCAAAAGCCTGTGGGCTGGTGACTTCATGCATCAAATGCCGGTCAACATAAAGCAAGGGAGCTTGTCCAGCCTCGTCAACGACAAGGTGGCTGTCCCAGATTTTTTCGTACATGGTCTTTTTCATGGCGTATTCCAAAGCTTGCATACCGGCTCTACATTGAGCGTATGACGAGTTACAGGGTCAATCAAAAGCATAATAAAGCTATGCATAGCCGCATATTATCCTCTAAAAGAGACATTGTTTGCAATTTGGTAGAAATACTCCCGTATCGGAGGGTATTTATAAAGGGCGGGGGTATAAAAAATCAAGCCGTCTTTGGGGGAGGGCGATTAGCAATTGCTCCATGCGTCGCCTAAAGCGACTACTGTTGATGCTTGGCTTATTGCGTCCGTGCAGTCGAATGCAATTGTCCCTTGTTTGTTTACGCATCTTGCCGATCGTCAATATAAAAAACAGGCCGGCTTGGATGGGTTTCCGCAAACAAAAAAACGCCCCAGTGAGGGGCGTTTTTGTGCGAGCTGTAAGGGGCGACTGACAAGTCGCCCGACTTCTTACAAGCTGTAGTACATATCGTATTCTGCTGGGTGTGTGCTCATACGAATGCGAGTCACTTCTTCCATTTTCAGATCGATGTAGCCGTCAATTGCGTCGTCAGTGAAAACACCGCCGCGTGTCAAGAATTCACGGTCACTGTCCAGAGCGTCCAGCGCTTGGTCGAAAGAGTGGCAAACTTGCGGGATGTTTTTCGCTTCTTCTGCTGGTAAGTCGTACAAATCTTTATCCATAGCATCGCCAGGATGGATTTTGTTTTGAATGCCGTCCAGACCTGCCATCAACATTGCTGAGAATGCCAGATAAGGGTTTGCAGTGGAGTCAGGGAAGCGAACTTCGATACGACGACCTTTTGGGTTGTTAACAAAAGGAATACGGATAGAAGCTGAACGGTTACGTGCGGAGTAAGCCAGCATAACAGGGGCTTCAAAGCCTGGAACCAGACGTTTGTAGCTGTTGGTTGAAGCGTTGGTGAAAGCGTTCAATGCTTTAGCATGTTTGATGATACCGCCGATGTAATACAGCGCTGTTTCAGACAGGCCGCCGTACAGGTCGCCAGTGAACAAGTTAACGCCGCCTTTAGCCAAAGATTGGTGAACGTGCATACCGCTGCCGTTGTCGCCTACTAGAGGTTTAGGCATGAAAGTCGCTGTTTTGCCATAAGCGTGGGCGATGTTGGCGACGACATATTTCAATTCCAGAACTTCGTCAGCTTTTTTAACCAGTGTGTTGAACTTCACGCCGATTTCGCATTGACCGGCTGTTGCAACTTCGTGATGGTGGACTTCAGTCGTTTGGCCCATTTCTTCCAGCGTCAAGCACATTGCAGAACGCATGTCTTGAAGTGAATCGACAGGAGGTACTGGGAAATAGCCGCCTTTAACGCCAGGACGGTGACCGGTGTTGCCGTCTGGATAAACTTTTTCTGAGTTCCAGCCCGCTTCTTCTGAATCGACTTTGTAGAAAGAGCCGCTCATATCGGTGCCCCAACGGACATCGTCAAAGATAAAGAATTCGTTTTCAGGGCCGAAGAATGCAGTGTCTGCAATGCCGGTTGATTTTAAATAGGCTTCTGCGCGCTTGGCGATAGAGCGCGGGTCGCGTTCGTAACCTTGCATGTTGTTCGGCTCAATGATGTCGCAACGCAAGATTAATGTATTGTCATCAAAGAACGGATCCATAACCGCCGTAGAGGGATCAGGCATTAAAATCATGTCTGATTCGTTGATGCCTTTCCAGCCGGCAACGGAAGAACCGTCAAACATGTTGCCTTCTTCAAAGGTATCTTCGTCGATAGAATGAGCAGGGAATGTTACATGTTGCTCTTTACCACGGGTGTCACAAAAACGAAAATCGACGAATTTTACGTCGTTTTCTTTGATCAGTTTAAGTACTTTTGCTGCAGACATTTATTTCGTCTCCTGAGATGAGTTATGTGGGATCAGCATTTATGCCAAACGGCGTAACGATACCATTTTTTTGATGCATTAGCCACTAAAAAAACGAGACGGAATAAACGGCGTTTTTAGAGCAGGAATGAGCGGACTGACTGACGCCCAATTATGGTGCTCAAACAGTCTGGGTCGCCCAAAATCTGTGCGGATTATTTCTGCTCTGTTATGTTAAGCCCATGATTAGCAGTGTGTTTCAGCTCATTGGTTTTTTTAGTAGGTGTTTTAACTTATTGAAAAGCAATGAAATAAATCTAGTATGCTTGAAATTAGCTGTCTAAAAATACGCAATAAAAATGTAGTTGGCATTTTATTTGCTTGTGGTTGTTTAGGGGGCATTTTGCTTTGAGTTTAATCAATTCTTAAGGAATTTTAATTATGAAAAACCATTTAAACGATAAACGTTTTAGACTAAAGCCGGTGGCTTTGGGAATAGCGCTGGTTTCTGTTTTTGGTGTGGCGCAGGCGAAGAGTTTGACTGAGGCCAGTACTTTGCTCGAAACGGTAGGTGATCCCAACGAAAGCAAGTTCATGAAAGATATTGGATTGAAAATCGGTGGTTGGGCCAACGCCGGAATCACTTATAACGCGGCAAGCCCTGATAATAATTTCAATGGCCCGGTTACTTTTGGCGACCGTTCCGGTGAATTCCAGTTGAACCAATTGAATATATTCGCGCAACGCGCCGTGGCCGCAGAAGGCGATGCGTGGGACTTCGGCGGACGCGTCGATGCGATGTTCGGTACGGATGCTATTTTTACCCAGGCTTACGGCGTTCCCGCATTTGATGTGAATACCGGGCAACCCATGAATCGGAGTCATTGGGATCTCAATATGCTCGGCAGTAATGACAATCGTTTTTACGATATTGCCCTGCCTCAAGCTTATGCAGAGGTCTACGCGCCTATCGGCAATGGATTGAATATCAAGGCCGGTCACTTTTATACGCCGATTGGCTACGAGACAGTTCCAGCCCCCGACAACTTTTTTTATACCCATGCTTACACCATGCAATATGGCGAACCGTTCACCCATACCGGCGTGATGGGCAATTATACGGTTGATAAAAACTGGGCGGTGATGGGCGGAGCCACCACCGGCAGCGCCACCGGCGGTTGGGATGGCGGCTTCGACAAACAACTGGGCAACTGGGGCGGCTTGGCAGGTGCTACCTGGACTAGCGATGACAAGGATACTTCAGCCAATATCAGCGGCACTTATGGCGCCACATCTGAACACAGTAACCAAG
>scf_100001_pt5 | contig 9432 bp, 10 predicted proteins | sample Micenr1anaerobic_FD_49594 | JGI IMG/M metagenome (IMG submission 49594) | reverse complement strand
CATCAAACTCACATTGTCAACGAATCATTTACCTCGAATTCAATTTATTCATTACCGCCACCATATCGCCTGCAATCATCTGACCCACATGACTAGCAGCAAGATCAAAAGCCGACGACATCAAGACCCATTCACTCTTAGAAGGACTTGACAACACAAAATCTGCAACAGCTTTCCAGCCGGAGGCCGGCCAATTCCTATTCTTAAGCGATAAAACTCTTTCGCCCCCAGATGCGCAATAATATCTCGCAAGCCATTATGCCCGGCATGCCCACCGTCTTTTTTTAGCTTTACCACACCAACATCGAAATCAAGCTCATCATGAACAACGAGAATCTCATCCGGCGCCAATTTATAGTATCGAGCAACCTTACCTACAGCCTGACCACTTCGATTCATAAACGTACTCGGCTTCAACAGCAGCACCTTACCGCCCACACCCCCAATCTCAGCCAACAGCCCATCAAACCTAGACTCCCTGACCCAATCACAATTCGAATCAGATACCAATCTGTCTAAAAACAAAAACCCGGCATTATGCCGGGTTTTTTCGTACTGCCGACCAGGATTACCCAAGCCAACTATAAGTTTAATCATGCGTTATTTTATTAAACTCTCAGGCAGCGTCGTCTTTACTTGCCTTTGAAGCCATCATTGACGCAACAGGATGATCATGCTCAGGACCTTGAGCCAAAGCTACGATTTCAACACCCGCCGGCAAAACAATATCCGAAAGATGAGCCGATTCACCAATATCCAAACCACCCAGATCCACTTCAATATAATCAGGCAAAGCAGCCGGCAAACAGGAGACTTCAACATCGATCATAGCATGAGTAACAATACCACCCTTCTTTCCACCGATAGATGTTTGCTCATTGACAAAATGCAATGGCACATGCACTTTTAATGCTTCCGACATAGTCACTCGAAGAAAGTCCATGTGCAGGACTTGAAATTTAGCAGGATGACGCTGAACGCCCTTCAGAACCACTCGCTCTGTCTTGCCATCAATATTAACACCCAAAACATGCGAATAAACCGCCTCATGCGCAAGATGTTTAATCACCTCATTGTGGTTCAGCAAAAGCATTTGAGGCTCACCATGCCCACCGTATATTACCGCAGGCACATTACCCGCGCGACGCGCTCTTCTGGCTGCGCTTTTACCTGATTGCCCACGACTTTCGGCAACAAACTCAAATACGTTAGACATTTTCCTCTCAACCCCGTGCTATCAAGCACAACAAATTAAATTTTACAATCCACAATCATCAATCCACATAGAGCGAACTAACCGACTCACCGACAGCTATACGTCTTATGGTTTCAGCTAGCATCTCTGCGACACTTAACTGCCTTATTTTACCTGATTCAGCAGCTTCATGACTCAATGGAATGGTATCAGTAACAACCAACTCATCAAGCTCTGAGTTATTTATATTTTTTAAAGCAGAACCCGACAACACCGCATGAGTACAATACGCAACCACCTTGATCGCACCATGTTTTTTTAGCGCTCCCGCGGCATGGCATAACGTTCCCGCCGTATCAACCAAATCATCGATCAATACGCAGCTCCGCCCTTCAACATCCCCAATTATATGCATAATCTCTGCAACATTAGCCTTGGGCCGGCGCTTATCGATAATCGCAAGATCAGCATCATCCAAACGCTTTGCAAGAGCCCTAGCCCTTACAACACCGCCAACATCCGGCGAAACGACAATCAAGTCTTTATATTTTTGCCGCCAGACATCTCCGAGAAGAATAGGCGACGAGTAAACATTGTCGACAGGTATATCGAAAAAACCCTGAATCTGATCCGCATGCAAATCAACCGTCAAAACTCGATCCGCACCTGCCTGCTCAATCATTTTCGCAACCAGCTTCGCGCTAATTGGCACCCGCGCCGATCGCGACCTCCTGTCCTGCCGCGCATATCCATAATATGGCATTACCGCAGTTATTCGTGATGCCGAAGCCCGATGAAGAGCATCTATCATCACCAGCAACTCCATTAAATTTTCATTTGTTGGAGAACAAGTCGGCTGAATAACGAAAACATCCTTACCGCGAACATTTTCTTCAATCTCTACAGCGATTTCCCCGTCACTGAATCTGCCGACGGTCGCCATTCCGAGGCGCATATTGAGTTTCTTTACTATACCCTCTGACAAAGCCAAGTTAGCATTTCCAGAAAACACCATCACAGAGGTGTCACTCATCAAGCACTCCCAAATAGAATTTAACTTAGCGGAGGTAAATGGCTGGGCCGCAAGGATTCGAACCTTGGTATGCGGAGATCAAAACCCCGTGCCTTACCGCTTGGCGACGGCCCAATAATCAAGATATATTACCACTCTTCAGCTTTGAAAACAAAGGCGACTCATTTACACCCTTCACCAGATACACCTGCCACTTCTTCTGAAGTGACCGATAAGCACTGACTGCAGCTTCTTCTGAATCAAACTGTGCAAAAACACAAGCCCCTGTCCCGGTTAACCTTGCCTCAGAAAATTCAGACAAATCAACCAAAGCATCTTTAACAGACTGGTAACGTTCGCGAACCACCCCAAGACAATCGTTTTGGTGTTGACCCGCTATAAAGTCGGCTATTCTGATCGATTTACTATTCCGTGTCAAATCTTTAGATAAAAATACTTCTTTCGTATCCACATGACAGTTCGGCTTTATCACCACAAACCACTGTTCTGGAATATCTATTCTCTCAAGTTTTTCACCAACGCCTTCTGCCCATGATGAATAGCCGTATACGAACACGGGCACGTCTGCGCCCAGGGTCAAGCCCAACTCCATCAATTTTTCCATTGATAATTGCAACCCCCATAGCGCGTTCAGCACAACCAGGGTCGTTGCCGCATCAGAACTGCCGCCACCAAGCCCTCCACCCATAGGCAGGTTTTTTTCGACCTCAATGCGCACCCCTTGCTCACAGCCCGTTTCTGCTTTTAACAGCTTCGCAGCTCTAATAATCAAATCATCCGCTTCAGGAACGCCAGGAATAGGTTTTTGCAAGCTAACCCGCCCATCATCAACCGGATGAAATGTTATCCAATCGCATAATTCTATGAATTGAAATACTGTCTGCAACAAATGATAACCATCGCTTCTTTGCCCGGTTATCCGTAACATTAAATTCAATTTTGCCGGTGCAGGCCATTTTTCCGCCCATGCGGACTGATTAATTTGATTTTGTGTCATTTAAAACCCAGTGATCGATGATTAACTTTAACTTGACCTGCTTATTCATAACCATCATTTTGAGCGGCATAGTGCCGTCATCAACGGGCTGCATTTGCTTGTATTCACTCAGCCACCCCGCCTGATTAAAGCCGATATCGGTATCTTTATACGAGCGCGACGGCTCCGGCAACCCCACCACCCAATACCGCAGTGACCGCACAGGAACAAACATGCCCAGTTGCTGATTAATAAACTCTTCCGGCTGTGTTGATGACTGCACATCATCCCCACCTCGATCGATAGTAACGACATTTCCTTTGAGCGAAATAACAACTCGTCCCCTGACCTAAGGGGCCGGATAACTTTATCTTCTCGACATCAGGACTATGCTCCCAGCTTATATTGGCCGACCAGGAATCATTTTGCCCCGTTAATGCCAATCGACCTTCAAACGACCAGCGCTCCAGCTCATAAAGATGAAGCATTGCAACCCTTGAATAATGAACACTCGGCTCAACAGGAACAACCGAACAAGCCGACAACAAAAGGATCAGCGCCCCCCCGACCAACAACCCTACTTTAAAACGCAACACTCTATTCTTCGCCGCTCAATAGTCGATTTTTGAAATCCAATAAATATTCATCTTCTGGAGCCTTTTTAATGGCCTTACTAAATACCTTCCTGGCCTCCTCTTTTCTGCCTAAGGCCCACAACACCTCGGCAAGATGAGCCGCTATTTCACCTTCCTGTTGTTTTGCATAGGCCCGCTCAAGATAACCCAAGGCTTGCTCAAGCCTGCCCAGCTTAAATTGCAGCCACCCAAAACTATCCATAATTACAGCTTCATTCGGCTGTAAATTGAGCGCCTGTTGCAGGTATTTTTCTGCATCGGCATATCGCCCGGCATTACCCAACAAGCTATAGCCCAATGCATTTAAAGCCTCTGCGTCATCGGGATATTTGGCTAATATTTTTTTCAGGTCAGCTTCCAGCACATCCAGCTTATTAAGCCGTTCCGCCATCAACGCACGCGTGTATAACAAGTCTCTTTGATCCGGCTGACCGGCCATCGCCTCAGTCAACAGCTTAAAAGCTTTTTCATATTGCCCTTGCTGACCGTACAATCCGGCCCGCATCAAAATAATGCGCAGCTTTTGTTTTGGAAATTGCTCCGATAACAGATTCAACCGAGTATCGGCCTCATCAAATTTCTTGTCTTTTACCAGCAATGAAACCGCTGAAATCGTCGACTCAAAAACAAACGGCCCTTCAGCCACCTTATCGAACCATGCCAACGCCTTTTGCGTATGCTCACGTTTTTCTTCTATTTTCCCTAAATAAAAATTGGCCTGATTTTGCCATTCAGGCTGATCAAGCAACTGCTTAAAGATGTCTTCCGCCTTTCCGTCACGATTTAATTGCAAATAGACCAATGCCAGCGCAATCTGGCTCTCAGCATCTTTCGGATTGGACAAAATAATGCCCTGATAAACCTCACTTGCCGCCTCATATTCCGTTGCTTTTATTAATACCTGCGCCAGCAGTTTTTTAAACTTGTCATTTTCAGGATATTTAAGGGATGCATTTCTCAGCAACGTTTTTGCCTTATTCAAATCCCCAGAAAACACTGCTATTTGGGCCTGAAATACCAAGGCCTTATCCCAGTCGGGCTGAATATTCAAAGCCTGCTGCACTTTCTTTTCCGCCAGCGCATTATTTTTCATTTCCGCAGCCAATAATGACTGCACAAAATAAACCACCGCTTGATCAGGATTCTTCTCTCCCACGGAATCCAGCACCTCATAAAAAAGTCCGACTTGCCATCCCTTTGCAGCACACTCGCCAATTCAAGCGCGCTCTTTTCAAATCCGGCCGGATCTGTCTTCAATACCGCACTTAAGTGATCAACAGCCGCCTGCTTATTGCCGGCTCTCAATGCTGATAATGCAGCAATTTTTCTTGCCGTAGGATTGTTAGGATCTTGTTTCAACCATAAAGAAATAGCCTCGTCCGTTTTATTGCTATCCCTCATATACATGGCAATTTTTGCCGCCCTTTCTGCAAATCTGGGATCACTAACACGCTTGGCCGCTTCCATGTAGCCCTCCAGAGCAATGGCATATTGCCCTCTTTGTCCCGCAAGCTCTGCCGCCATCAGCATATACATCACATCCGGATCTATCGCTGTTTTTACTTCGCTTTGTTCCGTTTTTTTCTTGGGTTCGGCTATTTTAACAGGCTCAACCACTTCTTCCTGTGCGCTCGGCTTTTCAGGCGAACTGGCGCAACCATTAAGAAAAACGAGGATTATCACTGAAAACAATCTAAAAATTAACACACAATCGTCCTATTTATTGCCTACAAATATTGTTGCCATAGATTATCAGAAAAACCAGTCGAGTCGGATAGCTGATTTATTCCATTTGGATAAAGCCATTATATTTCTTAGAATACACTGACATAATACAGGCATTAAGGTTCAAGGTAAAAGGCGCAAGATTCAAGGTTCGTGATTTAAAAAACGGCCTTTTACCTTGCATCATTTACTTTTATACCTTAAAAAACCTTTTACCTTGAACCTAAATCACATGACACTTATTGCAGTTGGGATTAATTACAATACCGCACCGGTCTCGATCCGTGAGCGCCTGTCATTCCCTGCCGAAATCCTGGAATCCTCGTTACAGGAACTGTGGCGCATCAAAGAAATCAATGAAGCCGCCATACTGTCAACCTGTAACCGCACCGAGTTTTACTGCACAGCAACCACAGCGAATAAACAAATCCTGATTGACTGGGTGTCTCAAAGCAAACAAATCAGTGCCGCCGACTTTACGCCTTATCTTTACTGCCATACCGATAGCGACCTCATCCGCCACATGTTTCGAGTAGCTTGCGGCCTGGATTCCATGATTCTGGGTGAACCGCAAATTCTGGGACAAATGAAAACGGCTTATCAGGCCGCCTACGAAGCAGGGACTCTAGGCAAGCGCCTGGGCAAACTTTTTCAGCACACCTTTACCGCAGCCAAAAAAGTACGCACCGATACCGCCATTGGCTCCAGCCCCGTATCGGTTGCCTTTGCCGCCGTTCAGCTGGCGCAGCAAATCTTCGATAAACTCAGCGAGCAGACCGCCCTTCTAATAGGTGCCGGCGAAACCATAGAGCTGACCGCCCGACATTTGTCGCAGCAAGGCATAGGCCGGATCATTATCGCCAACCGTACTTATGATAAAGCCCACGCTCTGGCCATGCAGTTTAACGGCTATGCGATCGCCTTGTCCGAACTGCCTGCGCATCTGGCCGAAGCCGACATCGTTATCTCATCAACCGCCAGCCAACTGCCGATACTGGGCAAAGGTCGCGTTGAAAGCGCGCTAAAAAAACGCAAACACAAACCGATGTTCATGGTGGACCTTGCGGTACCTCGGGATATTGAGGCGGAAGTCGAGCAACTCAGGGACGTGTATCTTTACACCATTGACGATCTGCAAAACACCATCGATCAAAACATGAATTCCCGCCGTCTGGCCGCAGAACAGGCCGAAGAAATAATCGACACCCAAGTCGACTATTTTTTAGCGTGGCTACGCGCTCAAGGCGCACAATCGACTATTCAGGATTATCGCCATCAAGCCGAACAATCCCGTGACGAAGCCTTGCAAAAGGCCATGGCTTTACTAAAAAGCGGAGTTCCCGCAGAACAAGCCCTTAACCGACTGGCCCACAGCCTGACCAACAAACTCATCCATACGCCCAGCGCCCAAATCAGAGCCGCCGCCGAAAACGAACGCCACGATTTGATTGCCGCCGCCCGCGAAATTTTTAAATTAACCAACTCTCAATGAAACAATCCATACAACATAAACTCGAAAATCTGTGCGAACGCTATGATGAAATTGCCGCCTTACTTTCGGAACCCGAAGTACAAGGCAATCAAAACAAATTCCGTTCCCTGAGCCAGGAGTACGCCCAAATCAACCCGCTGGTTGATTGCTACAAACGCTATCAACAAACCTTGGAAAGCCTGGCTTCGGCCAAAGAAATGGCCAATGACAGCGACCCCGAGTTAAGGGAAATGGCCAAGGAAGAAGTCAATGACGCAGAAAATCAGCTCGAAGCAATCGAGCATGAATTGCAAGTATTGTTACTGCCCAAAGATCCCAACGATAACCGCAACATTTTCATAGAAATACGCGCCGGAACAGGCGGCGATGAAGCGGCTATTTTCTCCGGCGATCTTGCCCGCATGTACCAGCGTTATGCCGAGCGCAAAGGCTGGCAAACAGAAATCATCAACGAAAGTCACGGCGACCACGGCGGTTATAAAGAAGTCATCCTGCGCGTTGCCGGCAAGGATGTTTATTCCCAATTAAAATTCGAATCCGGCGCACACCGGGTGCAACGCGTGCCTGAAACCGAATCGCAAGGCCGCATCCACACTTCGGCCTGCACCGTCGCGATCATGCCGGAAGTCGACGAGGTTGACGCCATCGACATCAACCCAGCCGACCTTAAAGTCGACACCTTCCGTGCCTCGGGAGCCGGCGGCCAGCACATCAATAAAACCGAATCCGCGATACGCATTACCCATGTGCCGACCGGCGTGGTCGTGGAATGCCAGGACGAGCGCTCGCAACATAAAAACCGCGCCAGAGCCATGTCTTTATTGGCCTCGCGCCTGCTATCCGCCGAACAGGAAAAACATCATGCCGAACAATCGGCCACCCGAAAACTGCAAGTCGGCAGCGGCGACCGTTCCGAGCGCATCCGCACCTACAATTACCCGCAAGGCCGCTTAACCGACCACCGCATCAACCTGACCCTGTACAAACTGGACGACATCATGCAGGGCGGATTGGAGCAAGTCATTCTGCCGTTGATCAGCGAGCATCAAGCCGAATTGCTGACCCAATTGGGCGAAGACTAAGTTAAATGCATTGCATAAAATCGATACTGGCCGAGGCCACCGACGCGCTGACTCTAGTCTCCGACTCAGCTTTACTGGATGCAGAAATTTTACTGTGCCAGGCGCTTAACCAACCGCGCTCCCATCTTCGCGCCTGGCCGGACAAACCACTGCTGCCCGAACACTTGGCCGCTTTTAGGGCGTTGCTTGAACAACGCCAACAAGGCATACCTATCGCCTATATCACCGGCAACCGGGAATTCTGGTCGCGGGACTTTCAGGTCAGCCCTGACGTACTGATTCCCAGACCCGACACCGAACTGCTTATCGAGCTCAGTTTAAAATTGATGCCGGCAGATGAGCCCGTCAAAATTATTGATCTGGGCACCGGCTCAGGCATTATTGCCATCACGCTGGCCGCCGAACGGCCGCATGCACAGATCAGCGCCACCGATTTCAGCTTGGCCGCGTTGCGCATCGCCCGACGCAATGCCGACAAGCACCACATCAACACCATTCAGTTTTATCAAAGCAACTGGTTTGCCGATGTTCCCGCCACCCAATTCAACCTGATTATCAGCAATCCGCCTTATATTGCGGAAGATGACAGCCATCTACAGCAAGGCGATGTCCGGTTTGAACCGCAAACCGCCTTGCGCGCCGCAGAGCAGGGGCTTGGCGATATTAAAATCATCGCCGACGCCGCACGCAACTATTTGGAACCCCGCGGACATTTGCTGATTGAACATGGTTACGACCAGCAGCAACAAGTCCAATCCCTATTTAAAGATTTGCATTATGATAACGTACAAACCTATACAGACTTATCCGGACAACCCCGGGTGACTTATGGACAATTCATGTCAGGTTATCCTGTCTGACACCCTTCGAGTTAATGCAAGTCTGTTCCAGACAAATTTGTCAACGTGAGGTTTAACATCATGACCCAAGAACACATCCAAATTCCCCGCAGATTAGCCAATCAACTACTGCATCTTGCTCAAATCTCGCCGGACTTTGAAATATGCGGACTTATCGGCGGTAAAAATGACCTGCCCAGCAGCTGCTACCCCATTAAAAACACTGCCGAACAGCCTCAGCAGCGTTTTCAGCTTGATCCCGGCCAACAAATTTCAGCCATGGCTAAAATGCGCGATCAGGGGGAAAAGCTATTTGCAATCTATCATTCTCACCCGACCGCTCCGGCCACGCCATCAGCCGTCGATCTAGAGCTGGCATCTTACCCCGAAGCGCTTTACCTGATCATTTCACTCAATACCAAAGGTATTCTGGAAATGCGCGGTTTTAAAATAGA
>scf_100011_pt252 | contig 9477 bp, 8 predicted proteins | sample Micenr1anaerobic_FD_49594 | JGI IMG/M metagenome (IMG submission 49594) | reverse complement strand
ACCAGCAGAATGTAGATCATCACCAACGCGGCAGCAAAGGCCAAGCCCAGATCACGAAACACATCGACGGTGATTTTCCATTCGCCCTCACCTGCCAATTCGGCGCTATAGCCTTCCGGCAAGGGGCGTTCATCCAGCACGTCATTCAAATCGAAAACCGCTTCCACCGGGCTGCGTCCGGCCATTCCGGCAATCACATAATTCACCCGTTGCAGGTTCTTGTGGAAAATAGGCTGGTCTTCGCTTTCGATATTGGCGCTGCCTATTTCGCTTAACGGGATCAGATCGCCCTGCCCGGTTTTAACCCGCAACGCCAGTAAATCGGCAACGGACGAGCGGAGCGCGCGAGGCAGTTGCAGGGTGATTTCAAGCGGTTGGCGCTCGCTGTCGACATGAACGATACCGACAGCCTCGCCTGCGGCAGCGATGCCGCAGCGTTTCGGCAACTTGTGCGACGCTGACGCCGGACAACGCCGCTTTCTCGCGGTTCAAGTGAAATGGACTTTGTCATGTTGCGCCTCGGAATAATCATCGACATCAACCACACCTTCGGTTTTTTCCATATCGGCCCGGACACGTTTGGAAACGGCAACCAAGCTGTCAATACTGGCTTCAGGCGGGCCGTAGACTTCGGCGACCAGATCGGAAAGCACCGGCGGCCCCGGCGGGATTTCTGTGATTTTAAGGTTTGCGCCGTATTGTTTACCGAGCCGTTCTATTTCAGGGCGAATGCGTAAGGCGATTTCGTGAGATTGTTGCTCCCGCCGGTCTTTAGCTAATAAATTGATCCTGACTTCGCCGACATAACCGCCGCTACGTAAATAATAATGGCGAACCATGCCGTTAAAGTCCATCGGCGCGGCAAGGCCGGTATAGGTTTGATAATCGGTGACTTCGTTGACGGTGGCAAGATAACTGCCGAGGGCGCGCGCGACTTCGTCGGTTTGCTCAAGCGTCGAGCCGCGCGGCATATCGATCATGATTTGCAGCTCGTTTTTATTGTCGAACGGCAATAACTTGAGCGGAACGGCGCGGGTGATGGCCAGCAGCGTTGAGCCGATAAAGGCTATCAGCACAATCAGCAAGAACAACTTTGCGCGTTTTGAGGTCTCCAGCAGCGGACCGAGTGCTGCACGATAAGTCCGATAGATGAAGGTTTGCTTGAGCTCCAACGGCGCTTCATCGCTATGCTTGTGATATTCGCTTTGCAGCAGTTTGAAACTCGCCCACGGCGTCACGGTAAAAGCGACGATCAACGAAACAATCATCGCTATCGGCACGTTAAACGCCATCGGCGCCATGTACGGCCCCATCATGCCGGTGATGAAAAACATCGGCAGGAACGACACGATCACGGTGAAAGTCGCCAGAATGGTCGGCGGCCTGACTTCATCGACCGCCGTCAGCAGCGCTTGCAGCGGCGATTCTTTGCGTAATTTATAGTGGCGGTGGATATTTTCGACATCGACGATCGGGTCGTCCACCAGCAAACCCAACGACAGGATCAACGCAAACAAGGTGACGCGGTTGATCGTGTAACCGGAGATATAGTCCAGCAATAAGGTCAGCGCCAAGGTCATCGGCACGGCGATTGAAACGATAAACGACTCTTTCAGTCCCAGCGAAAAGGCCAGCAGCACCACGATAATCACGATCGCAAAACTCAAATGCTTAACCAGTTCGTTGACTTTGTGGTTGGCCGTTTCACCGTAATCGCGGCTAATGCTCAGCAAAATATCTTCCGGGATCAACGTGCCGTGCAGCTTTTCCGCCGTGGCGATCACGGCTTCGGCGACGTTGACCGCATTGCTGCCCTTACGCTTGGCGACGGCAATGGTGACCATCTGCCGCTCTTGCCCGACTTGCGGCTTGTTGCCGGTGGCGTTGCCTACCGTCGGCATCTCATCGACTGCCGGGCCGAAACCGATACGCGTGTAATGATCGACATCGGCTGGGCCGTCTTCAATGCGCGCCACATCGCGCAGGTAAACCGGCCGTCCTGCAACGCTCTTAATGACGGTCGCGCCGACTTCGTCCGATGACTCAAAATGCGGCCCGGCTTCCAACAGAATTTCACGGTTGCCGCGTTCGATGTTGCCGACTTGCAGGTTAACGTTGGCATTAGCCAGCGCTTGGGTAATCTCAAGCAACGTAACGCCATGCGCCACCAGTGCGGCAGGATTGGCATAAATCGATACCCGCCGCTGTTCGCCGCCGACAACCCAACTTTTGCCGACATCGCCGACACTTCTCAGGGAAATGATCAGCTCATCGGCGATACGACGCAAGGCCATCGAGTCGTAATTATCATTCTGCGCGGAAAGCGTCAGCAGAACGATCGGCACGTTATCGATTTCAACCGGCGACACTTTCCAGTGGGTGACGCCCGGAGGAATCAGGTTCTGGTTGGACATCAGCCGGTCCCAGGTCTTGACCAGGCTGTCTTCAAAAGACTGTCCGACGAAATAACGCACGGTAACCAACGCCGCGCCGGGCTTAGACACAGAATAGACATATTCCACGCCTTCAAGCTGTTTGAGCAGAACCTCCAGCGGCGTGGCAACCAGTTTTTCGACTTCTTCGCTGGAGGCTCCCGGGTACTCAACCAGCACATCCATCACCGGCACGACAATCTGCGGGTCTTCTTCGCGAGGTGTCAGGATTAGCGCCGCCGCTCCCGCCAACAGCGAAATAATCAGGAATAATATGGAAAGCTGGGAGGTGGTAAAGATTTCGACGATCTTGGTCGTCAATCCACGCTTGGGATTTTGGTTTTGCAGGTCGTCCATTATTGCGCCTGCTGCGGATGAGTGATGACAGTTTCACCGGCATGCAGACCGGAAATGACTTCAATCTGGTCGCCGAAAGCTTTGCCGGTCCTGATGTGGCGCATCAGCTGTCGGCCTTCGGATAAGACCTTGACGACTTCCAGTTGGCCGATATGTTGCACGGCGCCGGCAGGGATTAACAAGGCCTCATGCTGACCGCAGGCTTGTTCCAGCCAGCCGAAATGCCCCGGTTGCAAACCATCGATGGCAGGCAGTGCGATTTTGATCAGTTGGGTGCGGGTTTGCGAATCGACTTCGGGGCTGATCTCGTCAATTTGCGCGCTGGTGGTTAGGCCCAGCGTATCAATGCGCACATTGACGTTCATGCCGATGCTGTAGCGTCCGGCGCAAGTGCTGGGCACATCGGCCTCAAGCCTTAAGCCTTGCGGCGTTTGCAAGGTCACCACGGGTACGCCGGGCAGGCCCATGTCGCCGGGTTCTTGATGGCGTTTCACAACAACGCCGTCAAATGGAGCGAGCAACAGCGTATCGGCCAGATGGGAGCGGATTTCCGTTACAGCGCTTGCCGCCTGATTTGCACCGGCTTGCGCCTCTTTGGCGCTGGCGACTACGGCGTCAAAATTTTCTCGGGTCGCCGCTTCTTTGCTGTACAGGCTGCGGGTGCGCTGTTCGTCTGCTTTGGCGCGATTGGCTTGGGCATTGGCTCCGACGAGTGCGGCTAGAGCTGCATTTTCCTGGGCCTTAACATCCCGTTCATCCAGGCGGGCGATTAGATCGCCTTTTTTGACTTTGTCGCCGGCATGGACCTTGATCTCGATAATCCGGGCCGTCATTTTGGGGGCGATATTGGCAACGGTTCTCGACTTTACCGTGCCGGGCCAGGCAAGAATATCGTCAACCTGCTTTTTTTCGACAATAGCCGTATCGTTTTTCTGCGCGTTTGCATCACCGGGCAATGGGCTATTTCCTGGCGACACTTTGCTGACAAAGCTGCCTTGCATATAAAGCAGCAGCAAAATCAAGGCTAAAACGGCGACGGCAATAGTGACGATTTTGTTGATATTTTTGGGTTCGGTTTGAGACATAAGGTTTCCTTTGTCTTAAAAAATATTTGTCCACGAAAGACACGAAAAATTATCGCTCCCTAGCTCCAACGCTCGTCTTTATACACAAATGTCTGCGAGACACCGTCATCCCGGCAGGGATTGCCGGGATCCAGAAGCCATGGATGGCAGCCGAAGCAGGCAACAAGCCTTGCAATCCGGAATTGCTTAGTTAAATCAAGCATTCACATCCCTGTGCTCTCGGCAATTGCTCCATGCATTGCTCTACCTCCTGCATCCATGCAGTCGTGGTTTCCGGCACAAATCCGTCTGGAACGGATTTGCATTAACCCAAAGGGTGTCAGGCAGGATAGCCTGACATGAATCCCTGCCGGAATGACGTGCTTTTTATTACTTGTGTTATAACGACACGCTCCGACGTGGGAACTATTAATTGTTATTTACTTCCAATCGCCGACCGCTTTTTTCAATGCGGCTTCGGCACTCAAGGCATCGTAATGCGCTGCAATCGTGTTGGAGTGGGCTTTATTCCTGGCTACTTCCGCTTCGATATAACGAGTGACCGTCACTGTTTCCGCCCGTCGTTGTTCATTAACCAGCCTCAATGCTTCGTCGGCAGCGGCCACCGAGGCTTCGGTGACGCGCATACGAGCCAGGGCTTCTTCCAACTTCAGGGAAGCAACTTTCACTTCCTGTTCGATAGCCAGCTTGGTTTTTCGTTCCGTTTCACGGGCTTCGGCAGCTTTTCGCTCCGCAGCACTGACGCGGTTTTTGGTTTCTAACCCGGAAAACAAATCCATTTCGACGCTGACTCCGGCGGTGACATTGTCTTTGCTGCTGGAAAAGCCGGGAGACTGGCTGTTTTGGCCGTAACTCACATAAGCATCGGCTTTGGGCAAATAAGCGCCCTGCTCGCTTTTTAACTTGGCTTGCGCTATTTCTACCTGAGTGGCGGCCGCTTTAACTTCCGGGCGTTGCGTCATCGCAAGTTCGAGCAAGTTGTTAAACGATGCCGTCATCTTGGGTTCAGGTAATTTCGAAGAGGCGGACGCAACAGTAAATGCGTGATCCGTCGATAGGCCGAGCAAGGTAGCGATGCCGGTTTTGGCCAGCTCGATGCCGTTGGCGGCCCTGATTTCGGCTTCCTGCGCTTCAGCCGATTTCACTTCCAGCGATAAAACGTCGGATTTAAGCACGGTTCCCGCCTCATACCTCAGTTTTGATTGCTTTAGCTCGCTGGTAATCGCGGCAATGGAATCCTGGGCGACTTTTTGCGCTTCCTGCGCGGCCAAATAGGCATAATATGAAGCGGTTACGGCTTCAATTAAGGCATTGCGCACGGTTGAGCGTTCAAACTCCGCCGCGTCGATACCCAGCTCCGCCGCTTTACTGTTTTGATAATCCTGGCCGCCACGAAACAGGGACAGTTTGCCTATGATTTCGGGACGAAAGTTTTGCCGATAACCGGGAGTGTTAATGTTATTGATCGAGTTAGCATTGAAATCCCGTTGCGCCACAATCATCGAAAAGACTTGCGCGGGATTGTTGGAATGATCGTAACCAACCTTGGCGGTTACTTGCGGATAAAATGCGGACAGCGCTACACCTAATTGGGCCTCGGCTTGGCTGATGCGTTCCGAGGCGATCTGCAGGTCGGGATTGTTGGATAACGCGTAATCAATGGCCTGATCCAGCGTAAAGGCTTGGCTGGTTGATTTCTCCGGTGCGGCCGATTTTTGAGACCTTGATCCGCTAAGGCCGAACAAGTTCGATAGCATGAGCATCGGTAATAGAGTTAATGCCAGTTTGTTTTTATTGTTTTAAGCATAATCTTCACGTACCTGTTAAGAAATTGGCATTTTTGATTCACCACGAAGGCACGAAGTCCACGAAGGGTTATGTTTTTCTTCGTGGACTTCGTGCCTTCGTGGTGAAAAATATAACAGCGTTTTTGTCGAAAACTTATATAAAACTGTACACCATCAAAATGCGCTACCCGGCTTAAAGCCCAATTTTTTAAGTATGATTGCCATCGGACAAAACCCCGTAAATGCCGATTGCAGCAAATTTGCGCCGACAAAAGCGGTAAACCATAGCCACAATTCAGAATGATAATGCGCCAATAACAGGCTAATCAGAATAAAACTGCCTGCAACGGCAAAAACTACGCGATCAATAGTCATATTAGTTTCCTTTTAACCGAACTATACCTATTAATTTGAGCATTAACCGTTCATAGAAAGGTTCGCTGATGCCTTTTCGTATTTTACGCATGAAATATTTCTCGAAACCGATTTTAGCCAGATGCACCCATTTACCTTCGGCCGACCAGGTTACATTACGCGGCGGAATTTGCGGTTTGGCCAAAAAAGCCACCCCCGAATCGCCAAAATCAGCCAGACATAACGCATTCAACGTCGCTCTGTGGGTCGGCTCTTTGCCGGCCAACTCATCGGCAATATTATGCGCGGTGGCGGTCACCATCGATTCGATCATATAGCCGGTTTTAGGCGCGCCAACCGGTACCGGCGTCGGTTCTATAGGCGGAATGGCAATGCAAACGCCGACGGAATAGACGTTCTTGAAAGTTTTATTACGCTGATGCTCATCCACCAAAACAAAGCCGCGCGGGTTAACCAAGCCTTCAACGCCGACATTGCGCACCGCGTCAACACCGGTAAAAGCAGGTAACATCATTGAATGCTTAAAGGGCAATTCATGTTTTTCTTGTCCTTGCCCTCATCATCGACTTCAGTAACAAACATCATGCCGGGTTCGATTTTGTCGACCTTGGCATTGGTTATCCATTTGACGGTCTTGTCACGTAAGGCGCTTTCCAGCATACCTTTGGTATCGCCGACGCCGCCTAAGCCCAAATGACCGATATAGGGTTCCGCGGTAACAAAAGTCATCGGCACTTTGTCGCGAATTTTCTTTTTGCGTAACTCCGCTTCAAGAATCATTAAATATTCATACGCCGGACCGTAACAGGACGCCCCCTGAACCGCACCGATAACAATCGGGCCGGGGTCTTCCATGAACTTTTCCCAATCTTTTACAGCAACTTCGGCATGATCGACATGACAAACCGATGAGGTATAACCGTCAGGCCCTAAACCGGGAACTTCATCGAAGGCAAGACGCGGTCCTGTAGCGATAACCAGGAAGTCGTAAGCAACGGCTGAGCCGTCATCCAGCAGCACCTGATTATTAACCGGGTCGACTTTTGCGGCGGCTTTTTGAATGAATTCGATGCCTTTCTTTTTAAAAACCGGGGCTAATTCAATCTTCAACTCTTCAGGCGTTCGCCATTTGGGTGGAACCCAGGGATTTGACGGAACAAAATGAAAAGTCGGGCTATCGGAAATCACGATCACATCATGATTTTTTCCGACTGTTTCCTTCATTTCGTAAGCCATTGGCACGCCGCCAATGCCTGCACCTAAAATTACAATACGAGCCATGATGTTCTCCTGATTAATAATTATTATTACGTGCCTTGTGTCTTTTAACTAGCCGATGTTAATTGAAAATCTCATTAAAATGAATGGGTATATCTACTGAGTAGTGAAAAAGAAAATCGTCACCCGTAACCGATCGGACAAAAGTACCGAAAGACTTAACAGTCAATTCGTATATTAGTGATCATTAATAAACAGTAACACAATTTTCTCTTGGCATCCAAGCCTAATTGTTAGAGTAAATCAAACTTAAAGTTTGTATTGTTTCTCTCAATGTAATTTGTTTTAATCGCAGGCTGTATTGGTTTACTTTGTGTTCAATGCCGTTCATCTCAAGTTCTGCTCTACAGAACTGCAACCCATAGGGGAAATTTATGATTTCAGAGGCCGTGGTTGATTTATCGCGCTGGCAGTTTGCAGCAACTTCTCTATACCATTTTCTGTTTGTTCCGTTGACATTGGGCTTGTCGTTTTTACTGGCGATCATGGAATCGACCTATGTCATGACCGGCAAAGAAATTTACAAGGATATGACCCAGTTCTGGGGGAAGTTGTTCGGCATCAATTTCGCGCTGGGCGTCACCACCGGTTTGACCATGGAATTTCAATTCGGCATGAACTGGTCGTATTTCTCGCATTATGTCGGCGATATTTTCGGCGCGCCGCTTGCTATTGAGGGCTTGATGGCGTTTTTCCTGGAATCCACCTTTGTCGGTCTGTTTTTCTTCGGTTGGGACAAGCTGGGTAAAGGACAACATTTGCTGGTGACCTGGCTGGTTGCGTTAGGAACCAACTTATCCGCGTTATGGATTCTGGTCGCCAACGGCTGGATGCAAAACCCGGTCGGAGCGGAGTTTAATTACGAAACCATGCGTATGGAAATCTCCAGCTTCGGTGACCTGTTATTCAACCCGGCCGCCCAGGTTAAATTCGTCCATACCGTTGCCGCAGGTTATACCACCGCCTCTGTTTTCGTGCTGGGCATCAGCGCTTATTACATGCTGAAAGGTCGCGATGCAGCCTTTGCGCAACGCTCTTATACCATCGCAGCAGGCTTTGGCCTGGCAGCGATCCTGTCGGTCATCGTGTTGGGCGATGAAAGCGGCTATACCTCCGGCGAAGTACAAAAAGCCAAACTGGCCGCTATCGAGGCCGAATGGCACACCGAGGAGCCACCCGCAGCCTTTACCGCCATCGGCATTCCTGATCAGGAAACCATGGAAACGCATTATGCAATCAAAATTCCCTGGGTATTGGGCTTGATCGGCACGCGTTCTGTCGATGAGCCGATTACCGGTATATCGGAGATCCTGGAAAAAAATCGCCTGCGCATTCGTGACGGCATGAAGGCCTATTCACTGTTACAGACGTTAAGAACCGGCAGCAAAGATCCTATTGTCCGTGCCGAGTTTAACCATTACAAACAGGACTTGGGTTACGGTCTATTGCTCAAACGCTATACAGAGAACGTGGTCGACGCGACCGACCAGCAAGTAGAACAGGCGGTGCAATATTCGATACCCAGAGTCGTGCCTTTATTCTGGACCTTCCGAATCATGGTGGCTTGCGGCTTTATTATGCTGGCGATATTTATTTTTGCGGTTATCGCCAGCTCGATTCGTAAATGCAGGCAGAACTGGTTGTTGCGTTCGAGTCTTTATATTATGCCTTTACCCTGGATTGCCTCTGAAATGGGATGGTTTGTAGCCGAATTCGGCCGTCAGCCGTGGACGATTGCGGAGATTTTACCGACATTCTTAAGCACATCCTCCCTGACCGAACTGGATATATACCTGAGTCTGGCAGGCTATATCGGTTTATATACGGTATTTTTGGTCATCGAAATGTTCTTGATGCTCAAGTTTATCAAGTTAGGTCCCAGCAGCCTGCATAAAGGCCGTTACCATTTTGAAATTGCCACAGGAGCATCACTATGATTTTCGATTATGAAACCATGCGCTTGATCTGGTGGGCTTTATTAGGCGCTTTACTGATCGGCTTTGCCATTACCGACGGCTTCGACCTGGGCGTGGCAGTCTTATTACCCTTTTTAGGCAAAAACGATACCGAACGCCGCGTGATTATCAATTCCATAGGTGCAACGTGGGAAGGCAATCAGGTCTGGTTTGTAACTGCAGGCGGCGCCCTGTTCGCTGCCTGGCC
>scf_100011_pt416 | contig 9583 bp, 8 predicted proteins | sample Micenr1anaerobic_FD_49594 | JGI IMG/M metagenome (IMG submission 49594) | reverse complement strand
GCCCAAGCAATGCGATATCATCGTTGAACATATCGCGCACTGCTACAAACAGTGGTTCGACTCGTTCAAAGGATTGCCTAGGTACTTTGGGGTCAAGCTGGTCAAGTACACCTTCTTGTTTTAACTCTAACAGAAAACCCCAGCTCTTTTTTTTCGTCAGGAGGCAGGTTGGCTAACAGAAGATCACCAGGTATTCCCCCTCGTTTCAGCGCTTTAGCTGTCAAAACCGATAAGCGTCGTTCCAAGCGGAGACGTTCGCTATTCTCACGCTCCGTCAAGTCTCGGAATTGAATTTTTTACTTTGGCCATGATGGTACTCCTCAAATTAAATACACAGTAAACCCGGGCAAATATGCCATCGCCAGCTAACTCTCCTCGTCATACCCGGAATCCTCTGGGAGAGCATTATCGATAAAAGCATCCAATGCCTGGAGCGCCGCAAAAGCGTCCAATATTCCTGAGCCGCAGCCATCCACATGAGGTCCTGAGAACGCTGCCGTCGACTCGACGAGCAAGCGTCTTACCTGAACACTGTCAAGCGGTGATGAACGTCTTTGTGCACGCGCCACTAATAGCGCGGCTGTTGCCGCCGTAAAGGGCGCGGCAAAACTGGTGCCGGTAGCCTGTTGGTAGCCATCCAGGCTCAATGTCAATATCCGCTCTCCCGGTGCGCAAAGCGCAACATGATCGCCGCGTGTAGAAAAATGACAAGGCCGGGCGTTGGCATCGGCCGCACCGACTGCAATGACGCCTGGATAGGCCGCCGGCCAGTACAGGGTCTCACTGCCGTTGTTGCCGCTGGCCGCCACCAAAACACAGCCGCGCTCCAAAGCATAGGCAACTACATCGGCATGGGGCTTGGGCGTGCCGGGATCTAGCGCAGAATCATCAGTGCCAAAACTCATATTAATGATCTTGGCGCCAAGATCGACCGCCATCTTCATTGCCATATCGAGATCTGTAGTAGCGCCTATGCCTACTGCTTGCGTCTTGCCGGGGAAACGTGCCGCGCCCAGCGCCCGTAAAGGCAGTATCTGGGTATTTCCCGCTAACCCCGGTGGCATAGATTGTCCGAGCGCACCGATGATGCCGGCGCAGCCCATGCCGTGCCCCACAAAGAGATCGGTGGGATTGGTATCAACCCGCGTACTATCGCCGAGCAATTCAAGCCCGAGGGCCAGGTCCGATTTACCCAACTGAACAGTATCGAAACCTGGACGTAACCGCCCAGCCAATTCCGGGTGTTGGGAGGCGATCCCGGTGTCTACAATCGCTACTATTACCGCAGGATCGCCCGGCTCATAGGCAAGCGCTTCATACGCGCGGATGATTTGCCAAGGAGTGTAGTCAATGTCCTGCACCACCGGCATTGCACTTCCGAAGGGGGTGACACAAACATGATTAGGCATAGCCGCTTCGACCGTCGGTATCTGATTCAGCGAATCAATCAACGGGCCAATCGGCGTGCCAAATGGAACATCGAAACGAAAAGTACGCGCCAACCCCAGAATTTGTTCGCGGTCATTAAAATGCAGATGCCGTGTATCGGGCTGCAAGATCCTCGCAGCAGCGGTATGTACGTGCGCGACGCGGATGTCCCCGGCAAAACGGTTTATGATTCTGTCAATAACGCCGCCGTCCAGGCTTTGTGCAGCCGCAAGCCGACCACGGCGGACATCCGCCGCAGCCGGTATTGAATCAGGTGCTTCACCCAAAGCCATTTTCACGACGATGCTGCCGGGAAGACAGTAGCCATGTTTAGCAGATGCCCAAGGCATAGCAAGTTGTGCTGCTGTCATGTAGCACCTCCTTTGTCCTTGGCGCTTTCATTACGTGTGTTTTTATTTACGTCCTGTTGCCGCCAGAAGGGGCGCAGATCGAAGGCCATCGCTGTGACGATTTGCGGCGACGGTGCGATGGTCAATTCGCCTGCCATTTGATGTTCTTGCGGTGCAATTACAACTTCCCTGTCAGTTGCCCGCACAATGCTGACCGGTTCACCGCTGATCATTACGCCAGGGAGAGACTTCTGCATCAAATTGCGGCCCCGAATACGCAACAAATTGGGCAGATCAGGCGAATCATCCGGTGTTCGCTCGACCGGTAGGATGTGTTCAACCAGCGGAGCAGATGCACGGTCTAGCGCACGTTTCAGCCTTTCCACCGGCAGATTCGTGACACGGCCCACGGTTCTCGATGCTCCCTGCTCTTCCATCTCCCGCAATTTCGATACAGTGCGCACACCGGCCCATTCAAGCCTGCGTCTTTCCTCGTCCGATAGATCGTCTTTGAGTTCATCGAGAGAACGATCTTCCGGATCTTCGGAAAAAGCGATGGCATTTTCTTCGATCATCGGGCGAGTGATCGCGGTAAAAACCAGATGAAAAACACTGGCTTCTTTATCGCTCGGACCGGCAGGCCGGATGCGGATCTCCGAGCGAGCGAACTCGACATGTGCGCGCAGGTCAAGCGAAATGTCCTTGATCGCGAAAGTGAGAGGAAGATTCAAGTTGCGAGCTTTAACCGCCATTGCCGTTTGCGCATTATCAAGCTGGCTTTGGACAGCTTGTATAAAATGTTCGAGCGGCAGGCTGGTTTCGGTTGTCATGAGAGTTCTTCTATCTCCCAGACGACTTCGATGCGTCCGGGCTGGAGATCAAACGCGGTACGCGTGACCGACCGTGGTACATCGCCGATAAGCTGAACTTCATCACCTATTTGGCGTAAGCTCAACTCCACCGGCAGAGTAACCTCGATCCGGTTGACCCTAAGATCAGGTGCACTGCCGATAGCCTCTAACGTGCCGGAAGCGACCTCGCTCAGCATTTCACCCAAGGGGCGGCGACCGCTCATTGTCTTCCTCCCGTAGTTGACGGCGGTAAGGGGGCTGTCTCGGGCGACGGGGTCGTTGGGACCGTCGGAAGCGAGGCAATCGGCGCTGTAGCAGCGGGCGTGGTCGCCGGTGGCGCCACCAATGCGGGCCGCGCCGGCGCGGCGCTTGATGACCTAGCGTGACGTTCAAGGAGAGTGCGCTTCGCCTCATCGACGAACCGGTCCAGCGGTACCGTCTCGCTGGCGAAGTTGATTTTCACCTCGCCGAAGAGCTCGGCCTTGAGTTCACTATCGGACTGAACGTTGACCCCGACGGTGGAGACCTTGACACTGGGCACGGAATAGGTGCGGCTTCCCCGTTGCCCCCATTCAGCGCTTCCGCCACCCGGGTCGTCGGACACCGCGTAGTCGACCTTCGCTTGATCCGCCGCCGCCGCACGGAAACGCAGGCGTGCGGCGATGGTACCGTCTTTTACGACCACCCGGTTCATACCGAGCAGTACCATGGTGGCGAGAGTCTGGAGCCGGTTTCGCGCGACCCGCTCGCGGGCCAGCGGCAACAACTGTTCCTCGACGAATTCCGGCGTCAGTTCCTCACCGGAAAAGCCGAAATCGTCCAGCCAATCCGGCGATTGCGGTTCGCTATCGCTGCCAGGCAATACTCGGGGAACCACCCGGAACGACTCCGCGTCTCGGGCCATCGCCAAATCCCGGGGATACTGCTCCACCAACCAATCGCGAGCCTGATTGGGAGTCACGTTCTCTTGGGTGAACTGGTCTATAGGTTTGGCGACGGCGCTTACCAGGTCGGCGAAGCTCTCCATCTGCCGAATTGAAGAATCGACGATAGCATCGAAAGTACCGTGCACCAGGGTGGCTACGAACTCGGGAAAATCGAGCTCGTCGCTGAGTGCTCCGGCCCGGCGACCTATAGATTCGGTGGCCGCTTCGCGGCGCGGCTTTCCGTCGTCGCCATTGGCCAGCGGGTCGAATGGCTGAGTAGGTGGCTGATTAGGCTGTTGCTCGGGCTGCACGATCTCGCGCCCAAAGGCGTCTCGGGCAAGTGTGCGGACGCTTGCCAAGCCAGTTGAGCCTCCCGCGCTTGGGGCGGGAGCTGGTGGCAGATGATTGATCGGACGCTGGGCTGTCACGGCAATTGACTCCTCAACTCATTTTAGGCGGCGGCGATCTGTGGGGGCAGGTCCCAACGGTTTTGTCGCTCGTACCTGCCGTCGCCGTAGAGTGTAACCTCGACGACTGCAACGTGACTTGGCTCACCTGGACGGCTGAACTCATGGCGGATGGCAATCCTGAGCGCCGCGACCGTAGCAGTATCTGGTCCGTCGGAGATGTCGGCAGTCACCTTAAGCGCGCATCCGTCATTAGCCATCGACAGCGGTACTGCGATCTGCACCTCACCGACCCTGCCACTCTCGTGTCTCCAATCAATCAGCACTGTCGCATGGGTTCGCCCGGTCGGGCCGTCTAAATACGGCCAGTCGGAGAGGTTGATGGTGGGGCCTGCTACGGGTGTCACTGTACCGGTAACGACCATGGCGGCAGGCGCCTTCATCTCATCGTACTGGTCGAGTTCCCAGGAAACTTCCGCGTTGCCCCCCTGACTCGTCGTCGCGAGGGCTGGGTGGAAGATACCGCCGGAGCATCGAAAGCGTGAGCCTTGGGCGGTAGCGGGATGCGCATTGGTAATGGCGCTCCCTCCGAGTGCATAGCTGGCCGCGGTATACTGCGGCCTTCGCCCCTCGCCCGCACCTGAGAAGCCGACAGTGACAGCGCGAAGGGCGCTGCAGTGGCTGGACTGCGGCCCTCTGCACTGGCAGCATGTAAGATCTGCACGTCGACCACGCCGCCACTCTCGGTCATGCGGCCCTCGTAGAGCTGAACAAACTCGTTGAAGGGCATGCGGATGCGCCCCGCGCTGTCGGGCCACGGGTCGTAGAGAAACATCGTGGTGTCGGAGCCGTCTTCCGCGCCACCGCTTTCCATTCCGACTAGCACACGTGCATGGCCACCGCCCTGATGGTCCCAGTTCATGCCCACATACAGCGGGCCGTAGTCGGCCAGCATGAGCCGGAAACCCTCGATGGTGTAAGATGCCGGCGACTCGGTCACCAGATCCCAGGCATCGGCCAGGACTCGGCGTTCAGATGGCGGCAGGCCATTGCGGTAGGCATCGATCGCCGGCACGTGGGCGGCGATCTCCGAGTCGGCGATGCAAACACGATCGCGCCAGCCCACCACCATTGCGGCGGTCGCTGCCCAGCACGAGGCAGTCGAACTCTGCGGCTGATAGGGCGTGTCGTCCCAGTGTAGCGAAAAGGACTGGAACGACAGCGACTGCGCCACAGTGCCATGACCGTAAAGAATGTCAACCACCTTGGGGTGGAAACGTTCGCTGAAGGGCGTGAGCGCGATCGCGCTGCCACCGTTGGCATTGACCCAGTCACTGAGCTTATTCTGGAAACTTTTCCACAGCCGGTCTGCGCCAAAGAAGGCGATACTTTCACCGATGCCATCGGTCGCACGGTCGGCACCGCGGGTGTAGACAACAAACGTACCATCGGCATCGGTGCGCACGCCGAATTCACGGTGACCGCTCACTGGGTGGTCGCCGGACCATTCGGTGTGGATTGTTGTGAAGCGCCAGCGCTTTGCCTCGACCAGACTTGTAACCACCGCCGCGTTGTCGGGGCCGACGATGTCGATCTTGAAGACCGTACCCACCGGGGACGAGGAAGTCCACTTCACGTCATCGTCACCGACGGCGTAGGGAATGAACTCGCTATAATCAGTATCGAGGAAGTCGTTCAGGTGCGTGCGTACATGCTCGAGCAACGACTCGTCCGTCCAGTCCACGGGCACCTGGGTAATGCGCACCTCATAGCGGTCGAGGTTGAGCGCGCCTGCGGCATCGGCGATACGCTGTACGCTCATGTTGCGACCTGCGAGGTAACCATGAATCCAGTCGGGGACGCTCCAGTTGAAAAGATCGGCCCACTGTGGCGCATAGCGCTGCGCCTGTTCCACATCTTCAGGGCCGATGACCATGGCGCGGACGCGCGGCGCGGCATAAGCGGCGGACCGCGCGAAAGCAGTGGCTCGACCTTCGATCCAGTCGATCTTGTTCGGCGTGATAAAGCAGCCGCGGTTCAGACCCTGCTCCGCCGGCTCGCCGGTGACGTGCACTGCGCACACCAGTGCCTGCAAGGCTCCGCTACCGCCGTCCAGGTTGTAGACCGGAGAGCCGCTGTTACCTTTAAGCGTGAGTAGCGGATACTCAATGACCTCAAGGTTGCTCTGGTTGGTGGCGTAGCCACCGTGCAAGTGCTGCTTATCACCGTCGATCGCCTGAGTGAGCTCGGGGATGGTGACCGACTCCTTGGCATAGCCACACACTACGATGGGCATACGGTCCGAAGGCGTGGCATTGAGGAAGCCGAACCACAGGGCATTGGGAGCGGCTATGGGCACGTTGTCAATCACCGCAAGGTCGTTCTCCCAGTTGCCGGAGCCGGTGTAGGCCGGCGCAATGCGCCACGATGAGGACTGCACAGTGCATTGGCCGAATGGACTGTCTGTGCCGTTGCGCCCCGGAATGATGGTCACACTGGACATCTGGTCCAGGTTGTGGGCACAGGTGAGGACGCGGTTGGAACCAATGTAGAAGCCGGTCCCAATGTAGCGCCTGCCGTCGGGCGCCGTCATGCGCAGCTGGCAGATCGCTGAATGCGGGAATATGGTTGTGTTAGGCACGCCCGCAAACCACTCTTCGCGCGCCAGGCTGAAGGCATCGTTCTGGCAAGTCAATGCCGAAATTGGATCGGCTGGATCGTAGAATGGAGTGATGATCTCTTGTGCACGTGCCAGTGGAGCCCGGTGTCGCGTGCCGAACGCTTGTGTTTGTGCCTGAGGACCATAACCTGATTGATTTTCATGGGATAATGAGCTTACACACTCTGTAGAACCATAATACGACTGCGTTGCAACAGGTGCTATGGGTTGCTTCATTGCTGATTGCTGCCCTCCAGAACTTTTATCTGCGGGTGAGGACGGTGGGAGCGGCCCGAATCCATCATCGTAGTCGTGGTCACCCCCGTTCTGCACGGTCTTGACCCCAGTAACAATGCCATCTGATGGTGCGGGTGTCGGGATAGTACCTTTGGTCAGTGTTTCCTGGCCCGGAGTAGCCGTATCGCCAGCCCATTCAAGCGCACTCTGCCCATCAATTCCATAGCCTGCGGCTCGTTGTTGCCGGCTCGGCAATAGTCGGACACGTTTAAGGCTCCGTCCTGTTAAACCTTTCAGTGATATATAGGGGCTGGCTTCGGTAGGTAAAACTTCTACGACCGGTATTGCGCCTGTGCGATCGGCCATAGCCGCCAAGGCAACATAAAGCCGATCATTTCCAACAAAGCGTGCAAGAACTTCCGATGGAACAACGTAGACTGCTTCACCTTTCGGGACCGAAAGCGGTCCACCCGCACGACTCGAATAGAAATTCGTTAATGTGCGTTGGGCTTTATTGGCTGCACTGAATAATTTCGTATCCGTTGCAATAGCAACTTCGGCACGCTGTGGCGTTCCGTCAGTACGTATCGTGAACCCCAGCATTGGAAAGCGATCAGTGACTTCAAGCCTGTTGGCACGGATCTGAGCATTCATCTTCAGTCACCTCTTTTTTAGTTATTGCTTGAATAAACTTTATTACCGTTATGATTGTTATTACATTTTACGACTGACTTCGAGCCCAGATAATTGAGGGCTTGCTGAACGATTAAACTCGATACCTCGGTCCCTTGTTCTAGCAACCACCATTTTGTGATGCCTTCGATTGTATCTGCTGCTTTTGGATGTTTTTTCAAATAACATTCAATTTGATCGGCTATTTGCTTCACATCAGAATCGTTGAATTTAGGCATTTTCTGACCCGACTTTAATCTTTCTCTAAAATATCAAACAATTATCATGCCAAAATATATATAACTGATTTTATTAGTAATCAATATGATTGACTGGAAGAATCGGGTTAATTATGACCCGGTTGTTTTGATGCAATACGCTATATCCTTATGATTGTTAATGCTTTTATATAGTTGACCTAGAAAAGGATCAAGTGGGTTAGTTTTTACCCACTACTAACGACCTATCAGTCAAATACCGGCTTGGCAATTCCCGCCATGCAGTAATGGTTAAGGGTTTTAAAAGAACGCACAAAACATACCCTCTGTTAGCCTCTTATCAGCCAAGTCTTAACATTTTTTGACAAGATTTTGATGCAAATTGAATTTATTAGTGTAAAAATTACTGCGCCGTAAGAGCTTGAACCTGCAAAGGTTATTTCATTTAAATCTGCCAAAGCAGAAACATATTGGGGAACGTGAATCGACGGATCGTCTAAAATCCCCGTACAGACGAGAATCTTTTTTTGCCCCTAAAATACGTTGTCTCTTGGTTCCGGCTTGTCCGGGTTTGGAGTGTATATACTGAGACATGAGGGAAGGTGAATAGATAAATTTGTGGGGTTAACCATAAATAATAAATCTCATCTTACTTGTTAACAAGATGGCGGAAATCCCACAGTATTCAAGTAGTTTTGAGTAGACCCATATCAGTTGCCGCGATACTGAATAGGATTAATATCATGTTTTTTCAGCAGCTTGCCTAAAGCTCTACGCTCTTTTTGCGCTATTTCTGCCGCTTGCGTCACATTGCCTTTAGAGCTGGATATGAGCCAGGTAAGATAGTGTTGTTCAAACTGATTGATGACATGATTTTTCGCTTCGTTGAACACAGCATCAAATTTGAAGTTTTGTCTACGCTCAAATAATTTTCTGCGTGAACGGAGTTGCGCATCATCATAATGATGAATATCGGTTGGAATAATTTCAACATCCTGCGACATAAGAAAAGACCTGTGAACAAAATTCTCAAGCTCACGCACATTTCCAGGCCAATGATAATCGTTCATCCATGTAACCGCATCAGGATGAAACCGTTTGTCCGGTTGTTGATACTTGCACCGGTATTTTTGCATAAAATGTTCTGCAAGAGGCTGAATATCAGCTTTACGATTCCTGAGCGACGGCAAGTTCAGATGCAAAAGGTTTAATCGAAAAAATAAATCCTGCCGGAATAGGCCTTGGGCAACAAGTTCGGATAAACAAACATTACTTGCGGCAATAATTCTAACATTCACTTCCCTGCTTTTTATTGCTCCCAAGGGCTTGATCACATTATCTTCAATAAAACGTAATAAGGCTACCTGACCTTTAGCTGACAAGGCTTCAATCTCATCAAGAAACAATGTTCCACCGTCTGCTTGCTCTGTTAACCCTACCTGACTTTGTTTTGCATCGGTATAAGCACCTCTTTCATGCCCAAATAACTCATTTTCAATTAATTGATCAGGTATAGCTCCACAATTCATAGGGATAAAAGGAAAATCTTTGCGGCATCCCAAATAATGAATAGCTCTTGCAGCCACCTCTTTTCCGCAACCGGTTTCGCCCTCTATAAGAACCGGCGCATTACATTCGGAGGCTTTTTTATGAATGAAAGGGTATCAAGGAAAATTGATGATTGACCGATTAAATTCAAATTCTTCCACGCTACCGTTTCCATATCAAATTTACTCAAATCAAACGAGTTACTATGCTTCGATGACAATCGATCCAAACGAAATGCAAGTTCGAATGGATCACAAGGCCAACAGCAACAATCGCTGCATGCATTC
>scf_100005_pt15 | contig 9643 bp, 11 predicted proteins | sample Micenr1anaerobic_FD_49594 | JGI IMG/M metagenome (IMG submission 49594) | reverse complement strand
AAAACGACTGATTATTACGCGCCCGAGTATGAGCGCAGTCTTGCTTGGAACGATCCGGCGCTCAATATCGACTGGCCTCTGTGCATCGAGCCCTTATTATCAAAAAAGATGCCAATGGCACTCCGTTTAATGTTGCAGAGCTGTTCTAAGTGACCGGCAATAAATCAGGATACGGCATTTAATTTTGATCAATGTCTTCTGATCTTAAAGGACGCGTCGATTTTAGCAGATTAATTTGCGGTCCTACCCAATATCTATGGCATATGGCTTGGAGCGACTTAGGTAGTTGGGATTCTAAATGCTAGTAAAAAAAGTCTGGCAAAATAATCATCCACGGTGGCGTGATAACCATAGAAACTCCAGATAGTTTACTTCGGATTGATTTAGCGTGTTTATTAGATCTAGTTTATGTCCCAAATGTATTACAATGTGCGCGGACATTTGGGGATGATTGAAGTGCCAAATGGAGACTATGTAGGTGAAGATGATATTGTTCGGATTGGAGATGCTATACAGGAAACTGAAATGAACATCTTTAGCATGATTGTTTTTTCTAAATATTTTACGAGGTGGTTTTGAAGGCAGTTATTTTAGCGGGCGGTTTAGGGACTCGCATATCGGAAGAAACACATCTAAAGCCTAAGCCCATGATTGAAATTGGCGGTAAGCCAATGCTTTGGCATATCATGAAGTTGTATTCTGCGCACGGTATTCACGACTTTGTCGTCTGTTGCGGCTATAAAGGCTATGTCATTAAAGAATACTTCGCTAACTATTTTCTCCATATGTCAGATGTTACATTTGATATGAAAAGCAATAAGATGGAAGTCCACCATCAAAATGCTGAGCCGTGGCGTGTGACGTTGGTTGATACCGGCGAAGAGACGTTAACGGGGGGGCGGCTCAAGCGTGTTGAGAATTATGTAAAAGACGAAGAAGCTTTTTGCTTTACTTATGGAGATGGCGTGGCGGATGTGAACATATCTGCTCTTGTCGACTTTCATCATCAGCATGGAAAGCTGGCAACCGTGACTGCGGTACAGCCTCCAGGACGGTTTGGTGCGCTTAATATGGACGGTGGCGCTGTTCGTGGATTCATTGAAAAACCTAAAGGAGACGGGGGCTGGATTAACGGTGGATTCTTTGTGTTATCCCCAAAGTGTTTAAATTATATTGCAGGTGATCGTACGGCGTGGGAAGTTGAGCCGTTATCCGGTATCGCACATGACGGCCAAATGATGGCTTTTGAACATACAGGTTTCTGGCAGCCGATGGATACTTTGCGGGAAAAAGATTTGTTGGAAGATTTATGGCAGAGCGGTAAAGCTCCTTGGAAAGCATGGTAATGAATTCGGAATTTTGGGCGGGTAAACGAGTATTTCTAACGGGTCATACCGGATTCAAAGGAAGTTGGTTGTCTCTCTGGCTGCAATCTTTGGGTGCAGAGCTTACAGGCTTTTCGCTGGCGCCGCCTACGCAACCAAGCTTATTTGAAATGGCTCGAATAGGCGATGGTATGCACTCTATTATTGGAGACATACGAGATCTTGCCGGTTTGCGAGAGGCTATGGTAGAAGCTAAACCGGAAATTGTCATTCATATGGCTGCACAACCTCTGGTGCGATATTCTTATGAAAACCCTGTTGAAACTTATGCAACAAATGTTATGGGAACCGTGCATTTGTTTGAAGCTGTGCGTGCCACTCCGAGTGTTAAGGCTGTAGTGAATATTACTACTGATAAATGCTATGAGAACCGTGAATGGGCATGGGGCTATCGTGAAAATGAGCCAATGGGGGGGTACGATCCTTATAGCAATAGTAAGGGATGCGCGGAGCTTGTGACATCGGCTTATCGATCGTCATACTTTAATCCATTGGATTATTCCAAGCATGGCGTAGCTTTAGCTTCTGTACGGGCAGGCAATGTAATCGGTGGGGGGATTGGGCTCAAGATAGACTTATTCCTGATATTATCTCCGCTTTCTCAGAAGGTAGGCCGGTAGTTATTCGAAGTCCTCATGCAATCCGTCCGTGGCAGCATGTGTTAGAGCCATTGCGCGGCTATTTAATGCTGGCAGAGAGGCTGTATTCTGATGGTGTAGCTTACGCCGAAGGCTGGAATTTCGGCCCAAATGAGGCAGATGTAAAAAGCGTAGAGTGGATTGTCGGAACTCTTGCCGAGCAATGGGGAAATGATGCGAATTGGACGCTTGATCAATCCACTCATCCGCATGAAGCAACTTATCTTAAGTTGGATATTTCTAAGGCACGGAGTCGATTAGGCTGGCAGCCGGCTTTAACATTGTCACAGTCACTCCAAATGATTGTAGATTGGTATCGTGATTATAAAAATAAAGCAGATATGCGCTATGCTGTACTTGAGCAAATTTCTACATACTCAACCTTATATTTTGAAGGAAAAACGATAAATGAATAGATGCGAAAATGAAATGCTGGATATTCTCAAGAAATTGCGTCAGGAATATGGAGCTGTGTCCGTAAAAGCGGAGTTTGAGGCAGAAGGCACTCGAACAGACGAGCTGCTTAGATTAATTTACCTTGCTCGTCGTGCCGATTTGAAGGTAGGGCTGAAAATTGGGGGATGTGAGGCGGTTCGGGATTTGCTTGAGAGCAAGCAATTTGGCGTTGAATATATCATTGCGCCTATGGTGGAGACACCGTACGCGCTAAAAAAATTCATTGAAGCCAAAAACAAGGTTTATACCAAAGAACAGCAAGAACACACCGATTTTTGTTTAATTTAGAGACTATTACTTCGTTTAATGCACTTGACGAGTTAGTCAAAGTGGCAAAGTCTCAAAATGGTGTTGAAGGAATCGTTTTCGGGCGTGTTGATTTCGCCGGGTCGCATGATTTAACGCGGGATGATATTGATGCTGATGGCGTTACAAAATACATTCTTGCTACCGCTCAGGCGTGCAAGGAAAATAATCTTGACATGGTCGTTGGCGGCGCGGTGTCGGTTGATTCTTTACCCGAGCTTCGAAAGATAAATGACGTGCATCTGACGCGTTTTGAAACGAGAAAAGTGATTTTTGTTGCAGACGCATTGGACAACCCTGAAATAAAACGTGGTTTGGAGGAAACTGTTTATTTTGAATTATTATGGTTGAAGAATAAACGCGACTATTACAGTGCAATTAAACATGAGGATAATGATCGTATCGCCATGCTTGAAAAGCGATGGGATAAAATTCGTGCCGCGTAAGCAAGCCATTCATCAACTTAGGATAGCGGAATCATGTCCAATCAGGTAGTCGTTGTGTTTGGCGCAACTGGAGCGATAGGGGCGGCTATTAGCGAATGGTTTAATGCCCAAGGCTATGATGTCGTGGCCATTAGCCGTACGGCTGCGGTATCCGCTACTCCCGCTAATGTGAGGTGGATACAATGGGAAAGCGGCCAGAGTGTAGAGGCATTCTCCGGCATTCAACAGCGTTCGGTTAATGCGGTGGTTTGGGCGCAAGGTGCAAATTTTAGCGATGATATTCACACGTTTGATTTAGCTGCCCATCAGTCCATGTATGATGCCAATGTGACATGCATACTTCTCAGTTTACAAGCTTTACTTCAAAAGAATTTACTTGCGTCATCCGCGCGTCTTTGTGTGATCAGCTCTATTTGGCAAAATTTGGCGAAGCAAAATAAATTGTCATATTGCATTACCAAGTCGGCTTTACAAGGATTGGTCCAGTCGCTTGCTGTGGATCTGGGGCACTCGGGACATATGGTCAATGCTGTGCTTCCCGGGGCTTTAGATACTCCAATGACACGTGCAAATTTGGATGAAAATCAGCTGCGTCGTTTAGAAGAGATGACGCCTTTGGGTTCATTGTCTACTTTGGATGATGTATGCAACCTCGTGGGCTTTCTTTGCTCTCAAAATAATACTGGTATTACAGGGCAGTTTGTTGCCGCCGATAGAGGCTTTTCGTATGCAAGAATCATTTGATGTTTCGTCTTCTACCGGAAATTACACGGTAGTTGCCGGGACAAATTTATTGGAGCGAGTTATCGCTCAACATAGTGAAGCCATTTTTATGGTGGATGAGCGTCTTGAGAGCGTTTTGCCGGAGTCTATTACCAAGCGTATTCTGATTAAGGCCAACGAAACGACCAAGTCGCTTGAATGCATGCCTGAAGTCATGCTGAAAATGCGCGAAGCCGGCGCTAACCGCACTAGCCACTTGGTTGCTATTGGCGGCGGTGTTATTCAAGATATTGCTACTTTTGCGGCATCGACATACATGCGCGGCATTCAGTGGACATACATGCCAACAACCCTGTTAGGCATGGCGGACTCCTGTATTGGCGGTAAATCATCAATTAATGTGCTGGGTTATAAAAACCTGATAGGTAACTTTTATCCGCCCGTAGATATTTTAATCGATATGGCGTTCATTAAAACGCTGAACGAAGAGCAAGTTGTTGGTGGTTTATATGAAGCCGCAAAAATTTGTTATGCTCGGGGCTACAAACAATTTCTGGAATATTTGAACGAATCTCCTTCGTTCCCAATGAATTCCGATAATGCTCAGCGCGTCATTGTGCATGCGTTAAAAACCAAGAAGTGGTTTATTGAAACAGATGAATTTGATCAGAATGAGCGCTTGCTGCTGAATTTCGGGCATACATTTGGACATGCCTTAGAGGCGGGTACCGATTTCGGCATATCGCATGGGATTGCAGTAGGAATAGGGATGGTTGTAGCCGTCGAGTATGCAAAAACATCTGATTTGTTATCGCCAACCGGAATAAGTCATGCAGAGCATTTGATTCAGCATGTCAAATCAATGCTGGGCGACGGTTTGGAGAAAGTAATTGCAAATCCGCCTAAAATTGATTTGGCATTGATTATGGAAAAATTCAACAACGATAAAAACATCGTACAGAGTTTTACCGCATGGTAGTGCCAAAGGGCGATGGTGAGCTAGAGCTGATTTCGGAATCAAGAACCGATGCTGTGCGAAATCGCATCAAATTGGCCTATCAAGTAGGTCTGGCTGATATTGGCTATGCTAACTATTAAAACTTGGACTTACCGAACAGATAAACGTATTTTCTTGATTTGAATCATGTCGAACAAAACTATTGAATGGTCATTTGAACATGATCTGGATTTTATTTTATCTTCAACTGAAGATGTATTCCTTAGCCTGAAAGGGGCGCACATTTTTTTGACGGGCGGCACCGGGTTTATCGGTTGCTGGCTGCTCGAAAGTTTGCGCCATGCTAACCAGCGATTGCAGTTGGATATACAGGTTACTGTTTTAACGCGCAATCCGCAGGCATTCGCGGCCAAAGTCCCTCATTTGGCCGATTATCCAAAATTTAGATTCGTGTCAGGCGATGTGTGTAATTTTGAGATAGCGGAAGGCGAGTTTAGTCATATCATTCACGCGGCAACGGATGCCAGCGCTCAATTAAACGAAACGAATCCCCTGCGCATGTTTGATACGGTGGTCGAAGGTACGCGACGAGTACTGGATTTTGCCGTAGATAAAAGCCTGAAAAGATTTTATTTCTAAGTTCAGGCGCAGTGTATGGGCAGCAACCTTGGGAAATGGAGCGCGTTGCAGAAGATTGGATCGGCGCGCCGAACTGTCTTGATCCAAGAGCCGCCTATGCTGAAGGTAAACGGGCGGCTGAGATGATGTGCGCTATCTATGGAAAACAATTTGGCTTGCAAATATCAATTGCACGTATTTTTGCTCTTCTTGGCCCTTATTTGTCACTGGGTATTCATTTTGCAGCGGGTAATTTTATTCGTGATGCCATGCAAAGAAAACCAATCGTTGTAAATGGCAATGGTTTGCCCTGCCGCTCATATCTTTATGCGGCCGACCTCACCGTTTGGCTGTGGCATATGTTGCAGCGCGCACAACCTAATAAACCCTATAATGTCGGCTCTGATGAGTCTGTGTCAATTAAGCAATTGGCCGAGCGAACTTCTGTTGTCTTGGGTTCGGGTGAATATAAAGTGCTTGGTGCTGATGATGCCGGATGGAATTTAGGAAGGTACGTTCCTGATACCAGCATGATTGGCCGTGAGTTGGGATTACATAAAACAGTCTCTTTAGACGAGGCGATACGTAGAACCGCGCTTTGGCATGGTTGGAAGGAAAAATAATGAAAATGAAATTATCGGATTATGTCGCTCAAAAAACCGTAGAACATGGCGTAAAGCATGTTTTCATGGTTACGGGCGGCGGCGCTATGCATCTTAATCACTCTTTTGGTACGCACAAAGAGTTAGAGTGCATATTTAACCATCACGAGCAGGCTTGTGCGATTGGTGCGGAAGCCTATTATCGTCTCACTAATCGTTTGCCAGTCGTGAATGTGACCTCAGGTCCGGGTGGAACTAATACCATTACCGGGGTTTATGGCGCCTGGGTCGATTCTATCGGTATGCTGGTAATCTCTGGACAAGTCAAATGGGAAACCACCGTACGCAGTACCGGGCTTCCTTTGCGGCAATATGGAGACCAGGAGCTTGACATCGAAGAGCTTGTACGTCCTGTGACTAAATATTGTGTCATGGTGACCGAGCCGGAATCTATAAGATACCATCTTGAAAAGGCCATGTATCTTGCTACTTCAGGTCGTCCAGGTCCTGTATGGCTTGATATTCCTCTTAATGTCCAGGCGGCTCAGATTGATCCTGAAGCGTTAATAGGATTTGATCCTGCTGAGTTGGCAGAGCCGTGGAAATCAACGGACCTTATTGCCGCCAGTAAAAATATTTTTGAGAAAATCGCCAGTGCTAAGCGCCCCGTTGTGTTTGCCGGTGGTGGTGTGCGGCTTAGCGGTCAACACGAAGCATTTATTCAACTGGTTGAGAAGCTAGGTGTGCCGGTAGTTTCAGGTTGGAATGCACATGATGTTATTTGGGATGCCCATCCTAATTACGTTGGACGGCCAGGAACAATTGGCGACAGATCCGGAAACTTCGCCGTTCAAAATGCCGATCTTTTATTGATTTTAGGTAGTCGTCTTAATATTCGCCAGGTTAGCTATAACTGGAAGTCTTTTGCTCGCGAGGCTTACAAAATCTGGGTGGATATTGATGAAACAGAGCTGAAAAAGCCTACTGTTAATGCCGATATGCCCATTGTGGCAAGCTTAACAGATCTTTTGCCTGTTTTGGTTAAGCAGCCTTATGCCGGAGCTACTGCAGAGCATGTGTCATGGCTTGATTGGTGTAAAGAAAGACAGCGTCGTTTTCCTGCTGTTTTGCCGGAGTATTGGGACAATGAGCGAATTAATCCCTATTGCTTTATAAAGGGATTGTTTGAGCAATTAGCAGAGGGGCAAAAAGTAGTTACGGGTAACGGCAGTGCCTGCGTAGTCAGTTTTCAAGCGGCCGAACTCAAGCCAGGGCAGCGCTTATGGACGAATTCCGGTTGTGCGACGATGGGGTATGATTTGCCCGCAGCAATTGGTGCCTGTAAGGCTTCGGGTGGGGAGCCGATTGTTTGTCTTGCAGGCGATGGTAGCATCATGATGAATCTGCAAGAGCTACAGACCATCGTAGGAGAACGACTCCCGATTAAAATATTTATCCTTAACAATAGCGGATACGTGTCTATTTTTCAGACACATCGAAATTTCTTTAACGGTGTTGAGGTGGGCGGTGGGCCTAAAAGCGGCGTTACATTCCCCAACTTTGAACGCTTAAGTGCCGGTTTTGATATACCTTTTCTTCGATGTGAGACACATGCCGATATGGCTGAAAAAATTGCTGAGACTTTGGCAACAGACGGCCCTGTCATTTGTGAATTGATGATTGATGAGAACCAACCTTTCGCGCCCAAATTAGGGGCAAAACAACTACCCGATGGACGTATTATTTCTCCCTCTCTCGAAGATCTTTCGCCATTTTTATCCCGGGAAGAGCTGCGTGAAAATATGATTATCGATTTACTTGAAGAAGAGTAAGCGTGCAGAAAAGGAGCCAGCAGAAAAGAAGCGAGCAAGAAAAAGGAGCTGGTTGACGAAGAGTCGGTGTTTAGCGAACCAACACCAGACAAAAATCAGATTTGTTTTGGCTGGTGCATTGAACACGGGGTTTGGGTTTGGGCGCATATCCCGCGCTTTATTACTTATTGGCTACGCAAAAGTTACATGAATTGATGTTAATGGGTGTACAAAAAGTACATTATTTGATTATGCTCACTACCATCCCATATTATTTGATCGTCCTTACTGTTAGTCAGATTGTATGTGTTACATTTGCATTTTTGACCAATAAGTTTCTTGTGTTTCGAACAAAGGGTAATTATGGGACGGAATTTATGAAATTCATTACTTTTCATCTTTCATATTTTCTGGTTAATCTAGCAGCGCTTCCCCGTTTTAGTAGTGTTTTTTGGCATAAATCCAATTATTGCGCAAACCTCATTCGCTGTAATGGTGATTGTTTCAAGTTACTTTTGGCATAGTCGGATTACGTTTTCATCAAAATAAGGTATTTAGTTAATGGAAGTAAAAAAATTTATAAGTCGCTCTTGTCCCGTGTGTGGCGAAAACCCGCCAAGCCAGACGGAGATAAGTTCAGAGCAAAAAGCTGAATCGCTTGGCTTTGACGTGCTGACACAGCATTGGAACGGCTTTTTTAAAGAAAAGATAATTTTTTCTTATGCTAGATGCGGTAACTGCGGATTGCTTTATTGCCCAACTTTCTTTCATGCCGATCAGCTAACGCAGCTTTATAGCCAAATGCCGCCTAATATGGTCGAAGTGCCTCAACAAGCATTGAGGGATACGCAATACGGATATTTTAAATTTCTAAAAAAATGCTCGCCGCTTACGGGTGGGTTTATTGAAATCGGTCCTGATATCGGACTTTTTACTGAACATTGTGTCCGAGAAGGACACTTTGATGAATATTGGTTATTCGAACCCAATCGTGAAGTAAAACCAGTGCTTGAAAATGTAGTTCAAGGGCATAAGTCGCATGTTATACATGAGATGACGGATTTTTCTTCTGTACCCGATGGGGTGGCGACGTCTGCTGTCATCATTCATGTGATGGATCACCTTCTTGACCCTGTTGCAACGCTTAGCGAGTTGCGCAAAAAACTGACTGATGATGCAACATTAATGATTGTTACTCATGACGAGTCTTCATTGTTGCGGCGTATTGTCGGTTGGCGTTGGCCGGCCTTCTGTTTACAGCATCCTCAGATATATAATTTTAAGTCTACACGTGCTTTGCTTGAATCTGCTGGGTTTGATATACTCGAACAGCACAAAACAGTCAATTTTTTCAAATTGAGCTTTCTATTAAAGCACGCATTCTGGGCATTTGGATTTAAAGTTAAGTCAGTCCCTGATTTTGGTGGTTTTACGCTCGGTCTCAAGCTCGGCAATATACTGACAATCGCAACACCTAATAAACAGCAAAAATAATGTCTAAATTACCCTTAATAAGTATTGTTACGCCCTGTTTTAATGAAGAAGAAAATGTTGACGAGCTTTACAGAAGAGTAAAAGCATCCGTCTCCAATATAGATAAATATGCATTTGAATTTATTTTTATTGATAATCACTCTGAAGATAACACGGTTGCCAAACTAAAAGCTTTGGCTGCAAATGACCCTACAGTCAAAATCATT
>scf_100008_pt21 | contig 9684 bp, 10 predicted proteins | sample Micenr1anaerobic_FD_49594 | JGI IMG/M metagenome (IMG submission 49594) | reverse complement strand
GCCTGGGCAATGAGCATTCGGTCGATTTAAAGCAGGTCATCAGGGCTAATCCGGGCGACATGGCGGTGCTGAAACAGGCCATTGTCGATGCGATGCTGATTAAGCCGGAAAAACACGAATTTAATATTAACGAGCAGCCGGTTATATTGCGGTATATGAATATGACGGGGGGCTGAAAAGCAGGCGAAAGGCTCAAGACGAAAGGCGAAAAAAGCCGCGTGAGATATTGAGCCTTGGGTCTTGTACAAGCCGGATGAGGGTTGCAACCCCGCTCGGCTGGAGTCCTTCGCCTTTCGCCCTTCGTCTTTTGCCTTTTTCACTTTTTACCAGAGGTTCCAAATGTCTTTCGCCCAGCTCGGTTTAGCCGACGAACTCCTTAAAGCCGTAGCCGATCAAGGCTATGTCACTCCTACACCGGTACAGCAAAAAGCCATTCCCTTGATCCTTGAAGGCAAGGACGTGTTGGCAGGCGCACAAACCGGAACCGGAAAAACCGCCAGTTTTACCTTGCCGTTATTGCAACGGCTGGCCGAGAATCATGATCCGCATCAAAAACCGCGCCGCGTTCGAGCACTGATTTTAGTGCCGACCCGTGAACTGGCCGCGCAGGTCTATGAAAGCGTAAAAACTTACGGCGCACATTTGCCGTTCCATGCGGAAGCGGTGGTCGGCGGTGCGAGTATCGGCATCCAGACCCGTCAATTACGCCGGGGTTGCGACATCGTGGTGGCGACGCCGGGGCGCTTGATCGACCATGTGCAGCAGCGCAATATCAACCTGTCCAACGTGGAAGTGCTGGTGCTGGATGAAGCGGATCGTATGCTCGATATGGGCTTTTTGCCCGATATTAAGCAACTTATGGCGCTGATACCCAAGAAACGGCAGAGCCTGTTGTTTTCTGCGACTGTGCCCAATGCGATCAAATCGCTGGCCGCGCAGTTATTGAACAATCCCGTTGAAGTCGAAGTCGCCAAGCAAAATGCTACGGCTGAAAATGTCGCGGAACGGGTTTACGGCATCGGCCGCGAGTACAAGCGCGAATTACTGTCTTACCTGATCGGCAGCAATAATTGGAAGCAGGTTTTGGTTTTTGTGCGCACCAAACACGGAGCCGATCGTCTGGAAAAGCAGCTGATTGAGGACGGCATCCGCACGGCGGCGTTGCATGGCGATAAAACGCAGGGCGCACGCAACAAGGCGCTGGAGCAGTTTAAAACCGGCAAGGTTTCGGTATTGGTTGCCACCGATATTGCCGCGCGCGGTCTGGATATTGACGACTTGCCGCATGTGGTGAATTTCGATGTGCCGCAGGTGCCGGAAGATTATATTCACCGCATTGGCCGTACCGGACGGGCCGGTGCCAATGGCGAGGCCTTGTCGCTGGTGTGTCCGGAAGAAGCCTGGATGCTGGTGGAAATTGAGAAACTGCTCAAGCGGCAAATCCCGCGTGTGGCCGATACCGGCTATGAGCCGGTTTCACTGAAAGTGATCGATGCGCCTAAAAAGAACGCGCCCAATAAAACGACCGGCAAAAAGGATATGCGGCATACCAAAAAACCGGCGGCTCGCGGCGCCCAACCAACGGTTCGTGGGGTTAAGCAGCCTGACAGTAAGCGGATCGAATCAAGAGGTAAGGGAAGATCCGGTTCAAGAGGAAAAGTTTAAGGCAAATATGCCTTAAACGGTGTGACTTATTCCTGAACCAATATCCAGGGTTTGACGACAACGGCCCATACCTCGGCGTCAGCCTCAAACCAGTCGGCTGCCTGTTGGTCGGAGACCAGAGCAACTTGATTGCTTTGCATCCATAACGCAACCTGGTCTTTATTGTCGATGGAAAACTGGTAGGCCACATCGACTAAATCCAGGTCTGATGCAACAAATACCGCAGCGCCGGCGGCAAAAAAGCGTTGCAGTTCCTTCCAGGCAATTTGCGATGTTTCCAGATTTACTTTTTCTCTGGCAATGTCGCAACCGTTTGATTCGTTCATGATTTTCTCTTTGTTGTGGGTAGGTGGTGTGTTATTTACACATTTGAATTAGTGTCGTTATCTGCTCTGCTGTTATTCTATAGCTTGCGATTATAAATTACTAAATCAAGAGAGATAAATCATGTCGTTTTTTGAGTCAATAACAAAGAAATCCAAGTTGAAAGCCGCCATAAAACAAACAACGGAGGCGCGCAGCAGCGATGGCCATACGGCCGATCAACTGTTTAAAAAAGTTTATCAGGATTATGCCGAAGTTGTTGCTAACGAGCCGTTGATTGCTGAAGCTTTATATAACTGGGGACTTGCTTTGTTGCATCAGGCGAGAACCAAGTCGGGTGAGGCGGCGGCCAATCTTTATCAGGATGCCATTGCTAAATTCTCCTTTTGCCTGACTATTGAGCCAGCCTATCTAGGCGCAGCGCTGGATGGCGGTGTTGCTTATATGGAATTGGCCCGGGTTAAAGCGGTTGCACCCAATGATAGTTTGTATGAAAGGGCCAAAAGCTATTTCGAAAAGGCCAATGCGATTCAGGCCGGATCGGCTTCTTATAATGTAGCTTGTATTTATGGCTTGCGAAGCGAGAAAGAAGGCTGCCTGAATGCGTTGGAAATCTCTAAAAACAAGGGCTATTTACCGGTCGTCGCCGATATTATTGCTGACCCGGATCTTGATCGCGTTAAGCATCAGGACTGGTTTGTCGACTTTATGGAATCTTTAAATAAAAACCGGAAGCGGCTGTTGAAGTTAGCGAGGCCGTTGTCAAAGATGCCGCTTTGAACGAAAAAGCCGACGTTGTGGAAAATCCTGTTGTTGCCGATACGCCGATAATTGAGAAGGTCGAAGTCGAAGATGATTCTGTGGAAGATGCCGCCGCTGTTGCCGAATCCGAAGTCGTAGAGCATAACGCGCTAGTCGCTGAAGATGCGGCAGTACCTGAAAAAACCGAAGTTGCGGCTGAAGCCGATGTCGTAGCGGAAGAAGTCAAGTAGTGATGTCCTCCTTTAGATATATGGTAATTGCGGGGTTGATGGCCGCAGTAGTTCAACCGGTCCTTGCCGCTGATGAGGGTTTAAGTCAAACATTCGCAACCTGTATGGATCAAGCCGGTGGCGTTACTCCATCAATGGTTGAATGCATGAATGCGGAAACGGAACGGCAAGATGTGAGGTTAAACAAAGCTTATCAGGATATTATGGGCGGCCTTTCTCCTGAACGTAAGAAGCAGTTGCAGGAAGCCCAACGCTTATGGCTTAAATACAGAAAGGCTAACTGTGACTTTTATTACGATCCTGATGGTGGAACGATAGCCAGGGTCAGTGCAAACGATTGTTTCATGTCCGCTACGGCGGCGCGGGCTAAGGAATTAGAGGCTTTTAAGCAGCAGGAATGAAAAAATCATGGGTTAACCGGGTAACACGCCGCTAATAAAGCCTGCATTTTAGCTAATCCCAGTTTTCGGGTTAATTCGATATTGTGTTGCGGGATGTTTTCCGGATCGGGGTAGCTGGCTACGGCTCGGTCTAGGCTGGTTTCCCGTAGCAAGTGCAGCATGGGGTAGGGTGAGCGATTGGTGTAGTTTGCGGCATCGTCCGAATCGCTTCCTTGAAAGCAGTAATCAGGATGGAAACTTGCCAGCTGGTAAGTGCCTTCATAGCCTTGTTCAATCAACAGCGATTCGGCGATTTCAACAAAATCCAGATAGTCGTCGAATTCTGCAAACGCATCTGCATAAATCAGCAGCGTGGTTTCAATGCCGGATTCGGTATCCAGTCGATCACATTCAAGTATCAGGTTCAGCAAGCATTGTTCGATTTCTGTGTCGCGATCGACGCTGAAATAAATACTGCCTCGTTCCAGTTCGCGCTTTGCGAATGGGCAGATGCTGTGCTCAATGATGACGGACTTTAACCACGTTAATGTTGCGGCTTTAACGTGTTGATCGGGCAGGGTTTTATGGGTCATGGTTGGTTGCCGGTTAAAACAAAAAGCCCCGTTACCTAGGGGCTTTTGGGGTGACGCAAGCTGCATTATTATTTATGACTGATGCCGGCTGCGATTCTTTTATCTCTTTCTTCGCTGGCTTTTTCGATTTTTGAAAAAAACCGGAGTATGTCGGTGGAGGAAAGAATGCCGACCAGTTTGTTGTCTTTATCGACGACAGGCAATGCGCCGATTTTATTGTCGGCCATTTTTGCAGCCGCTTCCGAGGCATAGGTGTCAGGGTTAACGGTTATCACGCCCCGGTGCATGATATGCTGCACTTTTTTCGGAATCACATGCAGTTCTGTAGCGCCTGTGCCGGTTGCCGCTTCAATGGCATTAGAGTTGCTTTTTGGACCCAGCGCTTTGTACAGGTCTCGGTCGGATACAATCCCGATAACTTTGCCTTTTTCAACGACGGGTAAGTGACGAATTCTTTCGTAATGAATCAAGAAAAAGACACGATCAATCAAATCGTGTTGCTCGACTGTAAATACTTTTGAAGTCATTAAATCTTCAACACGCATTATTATTCCCCCTGAATGTAAAAAACTGACTAAGAATAGGGAAATAAACGTATTTTTACAAGAGATAAAATTTGATGTGTTATAAAATAATCAGTCACACTTTTATTTGGTTTTGCAGGTCGGATTAAGCTAACCCGACTGACGCGAGCTGTTATGTTAGAGTCTAAATCTGTCTTAGCGACACAATGGAGTTAGTTATGCGCATCATCCTGTTGGGGAGTCCCGGTTCCGGTAAAGGAACTCAAGCTCAATTTATTACTGAAAAATACGCTATTCCGCAAATTTCAACGGGTGATATGTTGCGAGCCGCAGTGCGGGAAGGAACACCGTTGGGTGTTGAAGCAAAAAAAGTGATGGATGCCGGTGGCCTGGTTTCCGATGATATTATTTTAGGGTTGATCAAAGAGCGTATTACTCAAGCCGATTGCGCTAACGGCTTTTTGCTGGACGGTTTTCCCCGGACCATTGCTCAAGCCGAAGGCCTGAACGAAATGGGCGTGAGCATCGATACGGTTATTGAAATCGTGGTGGAAGATGAGGAAATTGTAAAGCGCATGGCCGGCAGAAGGGTGCATTTACAATCCGGGCGCACTTATCATGTCGAGTTTAATCCGCCTAAAGTTGAGGGCGTTGATGATGTGACCGGGGAGCCTTTGATTCAGCGCGATGACGATAAAGAAGAAACCGTGCGTAAACGACTCAGCGTTTATCATGAACAGACTAAGCCTTTGGTTGGATTTTATTCAGCGCCGGAACAGCAGGTCAAGTTCAGTTCGATAGCCGGTGTCGGCAGTGTCGATGAAATCACCAAAAAAGTTTTTGCGGTTTTAGGGTAACCGTAGGTTGGGTTGACGGCTTTTGTGTCCCGGAGAGTATTATTCTTAATCCAGCACATTAGAGCACCCAATGTTGGGACGCAACATGGCACTCAAAAACATTCCATGATTATCGGTGTTCAAATTTCAGAATAAAAGGTTTTAAAATTAATGACAAAGAAAGTTGCAGTTTTACCGACCGGCCTATGTTTAGGTTGCGTTACCGTGCTATGGGTTTGTACAGCTATGTCAGCTACACAGAAGGGTGGATAAGATGACCAAGTTATATAACGTTGCTGTGGTTGGCGCTACCGGTGCGGTGGGTGAAGCCATGCTGTCTATTCTGGAAGAGCGCAATTTCCCTGTCGGCGAGGTTTATGCCTTGGCCAGCAGTAATTCAGTGGGTAAAAGAATTCCTTTTAAAGGCAGGTCTTTGGCCGTGCAGGATTTGGCTACCTTCGATTTTTCAAAGGCGCAAATCGGACTGTTTTCGCCGGGTGCATCCGTGTCGGCGGAATACGCGCCGAAGGCCGCCGCAGCGGGTTGTATTGTTATTGATAACACCTCGCAGTTTCGCTATGACGACGATATTCCGCTGGTGGTGCCGGAGGTTAATCCCGAAAAAATCGCCGATTATAAAAATCGAGGCATTATCGCTAACCCGAATTGCTCAACTATTCAGATGTTGGTGGCGTTAAAGCCCATTTACGACGCGGTGGGGATTGAGCGCATCAATGTGTGTACCTATCAGGCGGTTTCGGGGACGGGTAAAGAGGCCATAGAGGAGCTGGTTAAGCAAACGACCAGTCTGCTGAATATGCAACCCATCATCACAAACGTCTACCCTAAACAGATCGCTTTTAACGTGTTGCCGCAGATTGACGTATTCATGGACAACGGCTACACCAAGGAAGAAATGAAGATGGTTTGGGAAACCCGAAAAATCCTGGGTGATGACAGCGTTTTGGTTAATGCAACGGCAGTGCGGGTTCCGGTTTTTTACGGACATTCCGAGGCCGTGCATATTGAGACCCGTAAAAAAATCGACGCGGCGACAGTCAGAGCCTTGCTTGAGAAGGCGCCCGGTGTGACGGTTATGGACGAGCGTAACGATGGCGGTTATCCGACGGCGGTGACTGAGTCTTCAGGCAATGATGATGTGTTTGTAGGACGCATTCGGGAAGACATTTCGCATCCTCAAGGAATCGATTTGTGGGTGGTGGGTGATAATGTTCGAAAAGGCGCGGCATTAAACAGTGTGCAAATAGCAGAAGTGCTGGTAAAAAATTACATCTAGACTAAGCTTGTGTACATATTTGACTGGACGCGGTAAGAAACTGTGGTAACTATTGTGAAGAAGAGCGGCGTGCGCAATTTAACTAAAACTTTAGCGGTTGTATCGTTGCTTGCGCCGGCTAGTGGTCATACGCTAGGCATTGGTGAGATTAAATTGCATTCGGCCCTGAATCAAAATCTGGATGCTGAAATTGCGTTAACACTGTCAGGCGAGAACGTATCGGACATCAAGGTAAACTTGGCCCCACCTGAAAAATTTGATGAAGCGGGGGTGTCATGGAACTATTTTCTGTCGAAAATTAAACTTGAAACCGTTACTCATTCAAATGGCACGGCAGTCATTAAGCTGACTTCGAAGGAAGCGTTAAAGGAACCTTTTTTGGATTTTTTGCTCGAAGTCAGCTGGCCCAAAGGCAATTTGTATCGTGAATTTACTGTCTTGGTGGATCCGCCTTCAGTTTACAACCAAGCAACCATTCCCGTTTCAACCAGTACTGAAAACTATGCGAAACCGCCAGTCACTATGCCTCAACGTCAATCGCATGCAAATGGACAAAGCAGTGAGAGCGAATATGGGCCTACACTTGGAAATGATACGCTTTGGAGCGTGGCTGACCGAGCAAGAGGACAGAGCGACGTTTCTGTAGAGCAGATGGTGATTGCGATTTATGAAGCAAACCCTCAAGCATTCTATAAAGGAAATGTTTATGCATTAATGTCTGGAAAAATGCTGAAGATTCCTGAAAGAGAGGCCATTTTAAAATTATCACGCAATCAGGCATTAGCGGAATTCAACCGGCATACAAAAGCCTGGAAAAATCATTCGGCTCCTGCCCATGTTGAAACAGCAAAGGAAAAGCCCGCCCTGAGCAAAGCCGAAGGGCCTGGCGATAATCAGTTAACGCTGGTTGCCCCGACCAAGGCGGCGGTCGCCGATCATGCTGTGGTAGCGTCGGTTAATGAGCAGGCAAGGGCTGAAAAGAAAGCAGCGGATGCATCTGCGATCGTTAAAGGTAAAGCTGAAGAGGGTACAAGTGACGCAGCTACACAAAGCAAGGTAGCTGAGTTGGAAAAACAACTGGCGATGATGCAGGAATTGATTGCTTTAAAGGATCAACAGCTCGCGGCTTTGCAGAATAAGTTTCAGGAACATCCTGTTGGTCAAGAACAGGCAGCACCGGTCGAAGTTGTGGCGGCCAAACCTGTCGACCAAGTAACACCTGCTCCTCAACCGGCCGAGCCGACGCCAGGCGAAGTCGTTGCGGCCAAACCTGCCGACCAGGTAACACCGGCTCCTCAACCGGTCGAGCCAGTGCCAGTCGAGGTTATGGCAGCGAAACCTGTGAATCAAGCGCCACCGGCTCCCCAGCAAGCAGTTGTTCAACCCGTGCAGCCAGTGGCTCAACCGAAACCTGAAGGTGGTTTATTCGATCCGTCCTATCTGAGGATAGGGGGTGCCGGATTGGCAATTTCGGCACTGCTTGGCTGGCTTTGGTGGCGGAAACGCAAGGTTGACGAGGAAACGAATACAGAGAGTATGTTCGCCACTTCCAGCATGATTAAAATACCTGAAGCCGATGAAAGTCTTTCCGTGCCGGTTGTCGAAGAGGGTGCAGTTCATGATGTAGGCACAGTAGGCGAAAGTTCTTTCTTAAGTGAGTTTACACCGAGTGATTTTGACTCATTTGATACCGATCAGGGGGAAATTGATCCTATATCCGAGGCTGATGTATATCTTGCTTATGGTCGTTATCAGCAGGCCGAAGAATTAATAAGGCAGGCGATTAAAGACCAGCCGAATCGCGATGAATGTAAATTGAAGTTGCTGGAAATTTTTTATGCTAACGAAAGCAAAACGGCTTTTGAAGCCTATGCGAATGAACTGGTAGAGGCTGGTAAGCGGAGTGATGTCGAGTTTTGGGAAAAAGCGGCAGAGATGGGGCGTGAAATTTGTCCTGACTCGCCGTTATTTTCTTCCGGGGAGGCTCTGTTCGCAGTGGCTGACAATACACCCGTTGAAAATAGTGACGAAAACATCGGTGGGAGAGAGGATGTAATTACTGGAACGGCTTCTTTCGGAGAGTTGGACAGTGAAGGTTTTGCCAAGGAAACAACGGCGTTGAAGGGCGACGAGCCGGATATTGATTTAACTTCATCTGAAGCCGATTCTTTTGTCGATGAGCAGCGAAATAACGAAGACATTGACTTTGATTTAAGCTCATTCTCAATGGATACCAACGAATCGGATGAAGCGGAAAAAGGCGTTATAGCTTCCAATACGCCTGCGGATAAGTCCCCAAGAGCGCAGATAGAAGACATCGATTTCGATTTAAGCTCATTCTCAATGGATAGCAACGAATCGGATGAAGCGGAGAAAGGTGTTATCGCTTCCAATACGCTTGCGGATAAGTCCTCAGGAGCGCAGATAGAGGATATTGACTTTGATTTAAGCTCATTCTCAATGGATACCGAAGAATCGGATGAAGCGGAGAAAGATGTTATTGCTCCAAGCACTTTTTGGGCAAGCCCTCAGGAGCGCAAATAGAAGACATCGATTTCGATCTAAGCTCATTCTCAATGGACAGCAAAGAATCAGACGAAGCTGAGAACGATGTTGCTGCTCCCGGCGCCTTATCGGACATGCCTTCAGGGACACAGCCAGCCAGCCAACAGCAGGAATTTGAATCTTACGAATTTAGCTTTAGTTCCGATAATGCTAAAACAAAAGAAATCGACAGTCTTGATTTTAGCGCTTTAGAAAATAGCGATAAAAAGCAACAGGATGTTGATTTTTCTGCGGATAAGGCATTAGATTTTAATGATGATTTTGGCGACGATTTCGACTTTAACTTTGATTTGGATGAGCCTCTGACAACAAGTGGGCAGTCCAATCAATATGATGAATTCGGTGTTTCCGATCTTACCGATATGGACGAGTTGGAAACGAAGCTGGATTTGGCAAAAGCCTATGTCGATATGGGCGATGCAGAAGCGGCCAAAGATATTGCCAAAGAGGTGCTTGAGCAAGGTACGGCCGAGCAAAAAAAGCAGCCAAAGCGTTACTTGACGAGTTG
>scf_100011_pt748 | contig 9898 bp, 8 predicted proteins | sample Micenr1anaerobic_FD_49594 | JGI IMG/M metagenome (IMG submission 49594) | reverse complement strand
GGGTCAGGCCTTACATTTGACATATCTATCATGCGGCCTTACTATTTTGTCAGTTTAATTTCGTATCGGATATACAGATGGCGAGGCCTTTAAGAATTGAGTTTGCCGGGGCGTTATATCATGTAACTGCGCGAGGTAATGCTCGGGAAGATATCTATCGAGATGATGCTAATCGTCAGCAGTTTTTGATGTTGCTACAGAATACGGTCAATCGCTATGACTGGTATTGCCACGCTTATTGCCTAATGGACAATCACTATCATTTGTTGATTGAAACCAATACGCCAACCTTGTCCAAAGGCATGAAGTTTCTCAATGGCACTTATACGCAATATTTCAATCGTCAACATCAACGTGTAGGCCATGTATTTCAAGGCCGATTCAAAGCCATACTGGTGCAGAAAGATTCCCACTTGCTGGAATTGGCACGCTACATCGCCTTGAATCCGGTGCGTGCTCAAATGGTGCATAATGCAGCAGAGTGGCGGTGGAGCAGCTATCGTGCAACGGCTGGATACGATGACAACGACACCTGTTTAACCACCGAATGGATACTCGCCGGGTTTGCCGAAACAAAAATCGTCGCACAGCAACGCTATCGCGAGTTTGTTCAAGAAGGCAAAGGACAGTCTTCACCTTGGCAACAGTTGAAAAATCAGATTTTTCTGGGTGACGATGGTTTTGTAAACAACATGCAATGCAAGCTTAACCCAGAGCAATCGCTTAAAGATATTCCCAAAAAGCAAAAACAAGCTCCTGTAAAACCATTGAGTTATTATGCTGAGCGATATAAAACCCGCGACGAATGTATGACCCAAGCGTATTGGAGTGGACACTATACACTTACCCAAGTGGGCGAATATTTTGGCGTGAGTTACGCCACCGTGAGTCGGGCGGTGAAACAGGCTGAAAAGAGGGGGAGTGTCAAGTGTAAGGTCTGACCCCTGGCTCCCCAAAGAAACAGAAAATCTGGTTAATAAACTCTGTGATGATTTCGAAGTAACGGTGCTTAATGCCAATGAATAAAGGTGTCCTTAGTCAGCCCGAATATTGCTTATCACCACGAACGCTTTACCTCAATGAAGCGCAACCTTTTGTATACTCTTGGTTTTACCGGCCACTTTAATATCGGTTTTGGGTTTATGAAAGTTGTTACTTTTAGCCGGGAGCTTGCTGACAGGTTTTATACTGGCTTGAGCCTGTTTGATAGCTTTAGGCGGAAGCTTGCTCTTGTTAATGGGTTTAATGCTGGTCTTGACCCGAGTGACAGTTTTAGGTCGAACCGTGTTAACGCCTCTGATGTTGGTTTTGATTCGACTGATATTCTTGTGCTTAGGCGTATAGCTGACCTGATTAGAGGTTGGTATTGAATGCGTAGCGGCTCCATTGCCGCAATCAAGTTGGTAGGGCGGGGTGCCTGCTGAGCTTGTAGGCATGGTGTTGATGTTTCTTGCTGGATCGACGTTGGTTAAATTCGCGAAACTGGCATCCATTTTTTGCATCATTAACTGATAGCGTTCTTTGCTGGTCATGCCGCCCATCACCACGCCGATCAGGTGTTTGCCGTTTTGATGCGCCGCGCCGATCAGGTTGAAACCGGAACCGCAGGTAAATCCTGTTTTCATACCTTCGGCACCGGGATAGCTGGCTGTAAACTTGTTGATGCCGCGCAGCTCTGTCCCTTTGTAATTAAAGCTGTGCGCAGAAAAGTAATGATAATACTCGGGAAAATTGCGCTGTGCTTTCCATGCCAGAACGGCCATATCTCTGGGCGTGGTCACTTGCCAGTTGTTGGGAAGGCCGGTCGCGTTCATGAAATGCGTGTTATACATGCCCAATGAATCCGCTTTTTCCGTCATATTAACGGCAAAATTCTCTTCCGTGTCACCCAGATGTTCCGCAAGAACAACAGAGGCATCATTCGCAGAACGGGTAATAATGGCTAAAATAGCGTCTTCGACGGTTAAATGTTCGCCGCGTCTCAAACCCAGTTTGCTGTTGGGTTGCTGTGACGCGCGAGTTGATGCGGTTAAGGTGTCGTGCAGATGAATTTGACCCGCTTTCAACGCGTCGAATGTCATGTACAGTGTCATCAGTTTTGTGAGCGAGGCGGGATACCATGACTGAGTTGCTTCTACTTCATGTAAAACGTTGCCGTTATCTGCGTCGATAATGATGGCGGCATGGCGACCATAACTGACTTCGGACACTGCAAACAGCCATACGGCATTTAAAATAAGTAGCGTTAGTTTAACTTTAGTCATTTAAAACTGTTCTCAAAAAAATCGATAATCAAAAGCACGAGTGCCGGTTTCATTCGCTTAACCCTGATTGTCCGAGCGCCAAAAATAGGCGCTTTCGGCGACACGGTCACGCTACGTATCATTTAGTGCCGCGCTCTGTGTTGAACAGATCCTGCGCACTGTAAATTTCAAAAAGCGGCGATTATAAACCCCGTTGTTTGTAATGCGTAATCATATTTTATGGGCTGTAGGATGTGCCAAAGAACCAGGCGTATGGCTAATTGATGCGCTTTGCTTGGTCGGCTCATCCTGCGCACTAAAACCTTAAGCAAGTATAAGGCGGCTCTCCCTGGCAAACTCCCCAGAAATTGCCGAAGTCGCCTTCTTCGCCAGGTTTCCAGTTTTCTGAAAACGCTTCAAATACTACGCCCGACCAGCCCTTTTCGGCTAGTTTTTTGAAGGTCGATTTAACGACCAGGGCTTGATTCTTCTTGCCGGCAACGCCGCAACGCTGCTGGGTGAACTTATTGGTTTCAATGCCGCCTTCGGGGCCGTTCGGCCAGCCGAATTCGGTCAGGATTATTTCTTTACCGGGATAAGTCCGGCGTAGTTGTTCAATTCGTGCAATATGAAAATCAGCCGCTTTGTTTGCCGGAGTGCAGGGAAGAACGTCGGAATGCTTGTTTTCCCACCACGGGAAAACATTGATGCCTATCCAATCGACTTGCGCGCCGAAATTGGTTATGTGACAGGGTGATACGCGGTTGCACCATTCCCACCAGGTATCGATTGTGGTGATCGGCTGGGCTACGCCTGCTTCGCGCAGGGCGCTTATGCAACGGCTGATTTCGCCGTCAAAGCATAGTTGTGACGGGTTCTGACTTCGGAGCCGCAGCTTAGTTTTATGATGGTTTTGGGATAGGCTTTTGCGACCTCAATGCCTGCGGTTATGGATCGCGAATTGACGGCGATGTCGTCATCCAGCCAGATGATCGCAATGACTTTGATATGCCGGGCCTCGGCGGCGGCGAAGGTGTATTCCAGGCCATTCATGACGCCATAGGTCATGATGCAGCGGAACGGGGTTTCTTTGATTAATTTGTCCAATAGTTGATCAATTAACTCTTTGGACGGATGTGCGCCGTAATCGGGGTTGAGCTTGCCCACGTAGGGGCTAAAAGCGGCACACTGCAATGCGCTGGGCTTAGCCGGTTTTGTTGCTTTTTCTCGTGCTGATGCGTTTTGGCAAACAACTAACATCATGGAAATGACGATGAATGATAATAACTGTTTCATAAAACCCTCGACAGCAATGATTAGGTGGAGCGGAAAGTAGGGCGTGCCGTGCGCGCCAAAGGATTGGAAAATTATTTCGGCAGCGGAAAAGGCGCGCACGGCACGCCCTGGCTATTCTTACCGTTTATTTCTTATAACAAAAAACGGAATAACGCAGCCTATCAACGCACAAATAATCAACACGGCCCAAGCCGTTTGATTCCAATCTACCGGATAAATATCGGCTTTGACCGGCTTGCTGATGCCGGGAATGCTGGGTAAATCGCCATCGCCGCCATCGACTTTTAATTGCGCCTTCATGCCTTTTTCCATGTGTTGCGCCAATTCGCAATGCACAAGATAGGTTTTTTCTGGCTGGGCACAATCAATGAGGCCTTTAATTCGCCTTGTCCGTAGAGTTCCAGATGAAACATGCCTTGAGGGTATATATAGCCCGGCAAGCCGTGAATCATTAACTGATGCCGGATCTGGTCATCATTGATGAAGGTGATGTTGATTCGGGAGCAGGGCTTGACATCCCATTCCTGATTGTCGAACGCAAACATTTTACCGGGGAATTTCAGCGCGTGTTTCTGACCGGCATGGATGGTGATGTTGACGTCGCCGGAGATCTTCGGGCAGTCCTTGGGCAGATTGTCGCTGTTGGCATTCATGATCATGCCTTTTTCGTCCATCATCATGCTGCCGTGATGCATCATTGCCATGGTCTCATCCCCAAGTGCCGCGTGGGAATGCAGGCCCAGCATTATCAGGAGTGTCACTAAACATTTCATAGCTTTTGTTTCCGTTTATAAACCAGCGCCACAAGAATGATCAGCCCTATGGCTAATCCGGCTGCCAAGCCAAAAACGACGATGCGAACATAGTCGGGTGCAATTAATCCGGCTTCGCCCAGTAATGGCGCAAAGTCACCTTCACCCCAGACCGCCTGTTTTTTGGCATAGTAATCTTTGTTGAATACCTGGTCGAGCAAGGCATCATGCATTTTCGGCATGCCTTGCTCGTCAAGCAATGGCTTGTAGGCGAGGATGGCCATGTTGCCGCCCGGTTCCATACCGTCGGTGGTGGTGCCGGTCGGCACATGGTCGTGAAACATCCACAGGCCGGGACCGTAGCTGTCCAAGCCGTTGTTTTGGGTGCGCAGACGCAAATCAAGCCGTTGCGCCGGAGCGATGTCGAATACGTCCCGTGTGATCTGCGACCCGGTTGGCTGATCAACGCCGTCATAAGCGGTGATGGTGGCCTTATGACCGTGGATATGCAGCGCTACCAAAGAGCGTTGGGCGTTGGCGACATGCAGCTTTATATCTTCATTGTCATTGGCGACGATCACTGCATCCCTCAGCGTGTAAGGGAAGGAATGGCCGTTCAGCATGAAGTAGTTTTCAAACGATTCGGTCATGTTGTATTCGCGGCTCATCCGGTGCGCGATAAGCCTTGGATCATTGGCATTTTGTATGATTTTCGCCAGCTTTTTATCGACGGACTGATAATACAAATCGTATTCCTGGCTGTAGGATTTTTGCACCGCAACCGAAGGATGACGCACTTGCCCCGCACCGATATTAAAGGTCTGTACCCAGTTATTCGGCTGATTTTCTTCGACGATGAACATGCCGTTCAAGCCCATCATGTAATGCTGGGCGGTTTGGACGTGGCAATGATAAAACATGGTTCCGGCATGTCTGGGCTGGATTTCATAGGTGTGGCTTTTGCCGGGGAACACCGGGTGTTCTTCCATGCCGTCATTATCGTCACCGGCAGCGGTTACCCAGGCATGATCGACACCATGAAGATGGATGGTGTGCGGTAAATAATGGGTGTTTTCCAGCGTGATATAAACCTTGTCGCCTTGTTCAACCCGAATCACCGGCGATGGCGCACGCAGCAGCGGATTGGCGACCAGCGAGTTGAAGTTCTTAAGCGCCATGCCGCTGGATTTGGGCGTAAAAACCCAAAGTCCCGGCTGGATGCCGGGAGCAATGTCGTAAGTGTTAATCAGGAAATCGCCGTCGGGACTCGCACCATTTAGCTCCGCGACTTCCAGTTTGATACGGATGACGTCGGGATCGCCGTCGCCGTCCAGGTCATCGGTCATGGTCAAGGCGTCCTGAGCCAGATGCGTCTGCATCAAGGTCTGCATCGACACATTGTTGGCGCCTTTGACGGCAACGGCAATGTCGTAAGGATTGTCCGGTTCGCATGACGGCGCTTCATTAATTTTTACACCATCGATAACTTGCGCCTGCCGCCATTCGGGATGTTCGTTAGAGCAAGGCTTTTCTACGGCGACGGTTTCTCCAGATCGGTTATAAACGGTCGCAGGCGGCGTAATATCGGCTTTCTGCAACATGGTCGGTGCAAAATAAACGGCAACGGCGACTAATGCAGCGATGATAAAGAGCATTAATAAAAGGAGGGATTTTTTGGACATATAACGACAGAGAATTTCTACAAAGTGTAGCTATTGTAAATGGCTGCCAAGTTAAAACCTAGGTGCATTTTTAAATGCTTTTATTATGCGAAGGCCGACGATGAATGAGGTAAACATAACGAGGTATCCGTATGCTTCATCCTGCTCTGGACGTTGGCTGTTATTTAAATAACACCGCCAGACAGTATACTTGCTATAATTCGGCCAAATTTTAATGGTTATCAAGGTGGCTGTTCCTCGTTAAGCTAGAGCGCCAAACCTTTTCGATCTTTACCTATACAAATCTTTACTTGGTATTAAAGCATGTCTAATTCGAACTCGTACAACCCCGATCTTGATTGGACCCAGGTAAGGGAAACGTCAAAAATGCTCATTTTATCGGCTATTCAAGTAGAAGATATGCTGAATGAAGCGGATTTGTCGGTCAATACGCTGACAGAATCGTTTACTTCCATCGTTGAACATATGCAGGCTATTAATACGCATTTGCTTGCCCTTGATTCTTGTAAAGTTAGGGACGAGGCAATCGTTTGCTGTTCGGAAACAACCGACAAAATTCAGGCGTCTATTATCGCATTCCAGTTTTATGATCGGATGCAGCAATGTTTGCAGCATGTCACTTCAAATCTAAAGGGCTTATCCGAACTGGTGGAAAGTCCTAATCGACTTTATAATCCGGACGAATGGCGGCAATTTCAGAGTCAAATCCGCTCCCGGTATACGATGGAGTCTGAAAAACTGATGTTCGATGCCATTGTACAAGGTAAGTCTGTAAATCAAGCGCTTGCGATAAAAAATGCGCATCAAGAAGAAGACCAGTCCGACAATATAGAGCTTTTTTAATACACGATGTCACTCAAACGATTAGTTATAATTTGCACACTGCCGTCTTTTCTTGCCGGTTGCGCCGAGTTCTATGGTTCACAGCCTCCTGCTCCGGTGTACGGCGGCCAACCGAAGAGTCAAAAGCCTTCAGTCAGCTCACAAAAAAAGCCAGGCCGCCTAGCGCTGCATCTAAAGAAATTGTTAAAACGCAGCCGCTTAAAGACTTCTCGGCAATAAAGTCCGAACCATTGGCTCCCCCGCCGCTGCCGCCCTCAGAGCCGACACCTACGGAGCCTGTTACGTTAGAAGCGCTGGAACCGTCATCGCCACCCCTCCGCCTCCTTCGGAATTAACGCCGTTTCAACCGATAGAGGCTACCGTTCCGTTGTCGCCCGTCGTAGGCGCTCTAGTTTCAGCGGCCAATCAAAACAGTAAAGCCGGAGATCTCGATTCGGCGGCGGCTTCCATTGAACGTGCCATCAGAATTGAGCCAAGAAATGCGACCTTGTTTTATAAGTTGGCGTTATTAAGGCTGCAACAGTCAAAGCCCCGTTTGGCGGAAGATCTGGCAAAAAAATCCGCGTTACTGGCTTCTACGGATAATACGTTGAAAAAACACTGCTGGTTATTGATAGCCCACGCCAGGGAAATGCAACAGGATTTTCCCGGAGCAAAGGAAGCGCGAGCAAAGGCTGATAGTTTTTAGTGGTTTTTGCTATAAACAGCGTTTTGGTTTTTTTCCGAACTGCACGAATAATTTTTACATTCACAGAAAAACTATTTTTCGATAGGGTAGGGCAGTGCCGGTACACCCGCGATCAAGAACGACTTGCCGGAAAGATCCGCCGAACCGTTAATTGCCAAGCCGAGTTCATGCTGTGCCAATGATCCTCTTTGGTGGACTACTCTAGCGTTAATCCGCCAATATATTTCTGTTCAATGATGACGACTGAAGTTGGTTACGGCTAATTAAAGACATTCTTCATAGCAGGCCACTGGCTGTTCACAGGATCATAGCCTATTCAAAAAAGCCTCGGCGGATATAAACTTGTCCTGTTGATTCAACCTTAAACGCATTGAGAATTCATCGTCAGCCAGGTGTCGAGCTATTAACGCTCATCAGATTTTCTCGGTGGGTAAAGTGAAATAAAAAGTGGTACCTTTTCCGGCTTTGCTATTGAAATTCAAAGTGCCTTCATGGGCTTCGACAAGTGAGCGAGTGATGGATAGCCCCATGCCCATACCGTCTGCCTTGGTGGTATAAAAAGGCGTCAATATTTTTGTTTTTGGTCTTCATCAATTCCAGCGCCATTGTCCTTTACCTTGACCTGTATGTCATTATTGAGTGTCAATCGACTAGAGATGGTTAATTGGCGCTGCTGTTTTTCCGGTAAGTTTTTTAAGGCATCAACACTGTTTCGGATCAGGTTGATGATGACCTGTTCAATTTGTATCTGATCGACATGAACAGGCGGCAGATTATTTTTCAGCTCAAATGTTAGCTTTATGTTGTTTTGTTTAAGCTCACCAACACACAGACCGGCACATTCATGAATCAAATTATTAACGTCGGCGACTGAGCGCTTTTGTGCATGAGATTTGACAAATTCCCTCATACGATGAATTATCCGTCCCGCTCTTAAAGCCTGTTGCTGTGTCTTGTCTAAGATCTCGGTGAGCCTTGCCAGATCAGGGGGTTCAATGTTAATAAGGTTCAAACTGACTTGCGTATAGCTGGAAATCGCGGACAGCGGCTGATTGACTTCATGAGCAATACCTGAGGCCATTTCCCCCATCAGTCCAAGACGAGTAACATGGGCGAGTTCGTTCAGATGTTTCTTGTCTTTCTGTTCCCGTTGCTTGCGCGAACTCACATCACGCACAATATGGGTAAAATAATGTTCATTATCGATTGAATACTCCGCTGTGGACAGATCTAAAGACACCAAAGAACCATTTTTGTGAATGCCATCAATCTCCTGAATTTGACTGACAGGTTGTGCTGCATGGAGCAAGCTACAACAAATCGTTTCTCTTGGTGATGATTGTATGAGTTTGTTAATGCTGCAACCAATGAGCTCTTCCGGTTTATAGCCAAAAATAGGGTCTACTGCGGCATTAGCGGATATGATGATGTTGAACATATCAATGGTGATAATACCTTCCACTGACGCATTAAAAATTGAGTTGAGCTTGGCCTCCCGTTCCATTAATTGGTGCTTGGAGCGGCGGAGTTCTTCAATTTTTCTCATTAAGCTCAGATTACTTGCAGTCAGTTCGTTGGTTTGTCTGTGAACCTTTTTCTTCAGTTTTTCATTAAGACAAGTGATGGTTTCTTCTGCCTGCTTGCGTTCAGTAATATCCTGAATGGTACCTACCAGTTGCACGGGATTGTCGGCTTTGTCGTATTCGATGTAGCCATGAGCGATCACCCAGCGTGTTTCGTCATCGTTTGGGTGGGTAATGACATACTCCATCGAAAACCGTTCGTGGTTACGAATGACGTCCTGATAGTGATCAAGCACACGTTGACGGTGTTCGGGATGAATCAATGTTGCCCAATTGGGAATAACCCGATCAAAGTTCGCGTCGATGCCGAAAATCTGATCGAGCAGGGGCGAGCTCTCCCAGAGACCGGTCGCTAGGTCAATCGCGTAGTAGCCTATTCCTGCCGTCTCATGCGCCAAGCGTAAAAGTTTTTCGTTACGACTGGCTTTTTTATTTTTTCGTTTTAGCGCTCTATAGGAAGCCAATAGCGTTAAGGTACTAATGCCGGTTAACAGGGTAATGGTCACGGCAATTCTGATATATTTGAGCAGCTTTTCCTTATCGGCTTTGGGGTCGGGATCATAGCTGAAATTTTGCAAAAAATTATCGTTTTCAACCATGCCCGCCTTGATGAAGGTCTCCGCCATGTGCCGCCAGCGCCAGGGATTCATGTGTCCCAGATCGATCACATCCGGTACTATTAATGGGCGTATTGCGTCGGCTTCAAAGTTAAGATGGTCTCTGGATTTGTTGACTTTGTATTTGTTGAGCAATAAGTCAATGATTTCTTGCGGGTGATCCATTGCGTAATACCAGCCTTCAAGACTGGCTT
>scf_100011_pt701 | contig 10061 bp, 11 predicted proteins | sample Micenr1anaerobic_FD_49594 | JGI IMG/M metagenome (IMG submission 49594) | reverse complement strand
CCGTCGATCATGGTTTCGAAACCGTCCTGTTCCCTGTGCAGCAACCAGTAACCGCCGCCGCCCAGCCCTGAACCGGAAGGTTCGACAACCGCCAACGTCGCACTGACCGCCACCGCCGCATCGAAAACATTGCCGCCTTTATCCAGGATTTCAAAACCGGCAGCGGTCGCCAAAGGATGAGCACTGGCAATTGCAGCTCTGGTTCCATCCGCATAAACCTGCGCGACCCCAAAAACAGCCGTTAATAAGAGCGTCGCACAATATTTCTTTAACATCTTTTCCTCTGCTTAAATTTAAACTGAAAATAGTTTAGGTAATTAAACCACATTTACAAGAACGCACCCGTTTGATGCTCGACTGATTTTTTAGATTATCAATAAAATTATATCGTTAAATGAATCCCTAAGTATTTGCACCAATATTTTTTCTGATTTTTCTAATTAGAATAACAGGGAGATTGTTTGTTTCATACACAACTCAAAGGGCAATCCTTAACCATAATGAGGTGGAAAATGGCTGCAACTGCTAAAAAGGCTAAAGAAGAAATTTCAAATCCTGCGGAAGACTGCCCAACAATATGTCTTCCTGACCGTGACGCCAAGATTGCTGAAATAGCCTATCTCAAGGCTGAAAACAGAGGTTTTGAACCGGGCCATGAACTTGAAGACTGGCTTGAGGCGGAACAGGAATTTTTGCTGTAACGATACAGCCGTATATTAAGCCGTGATGCCTTGTCAGGCTGATATTTTATAATTAATTTACTGGAGAAATTTATGTCAAATAAAGAAGTAGATAAAACAAAAAAGGTTCTGAATTAATGCCCAAAGCATCGCCTGGCGGTTTGATGTCGTTTGATGAGTTTGATAACTTTTTTGATGACTTTCTCTCGCGCAGATGGCCTCGCTTGCTGGATTGGAATATGCCTACCCTGCCTGAAATCAGTCTTCCAAAGGTTGATATTCTCGATCATGATAATGACATCGAAGTTAAGGCTGCATTGCCGGGCGTTAAAAAAGAGGATCTGGAAGTTTCAGTTACCAACCAGACCATTACCATCCGCTCTTGCACCAAAGAAGAAAAAAGGAAGAGGAAAAAGGCAAATATTTTCGCCGCGAAATATCGCGTGGCGAATTTCAGCGCACCTTGTCCTTACCCGACAATGTCGATGGTGACAAGGCAAAAGCTTCGTTCAAAGATGGAATATTGACGGTAACCATTCCCAAAACCGAAAAAAGCAAACGCAAAAGCATCGAAATTCATTAGTCCGCGTAGGTCGGAATAACCCTGTTTGAGCGTCAAGCGAAAACAGGTGTTTCCGGCATCACCGCCACTGTCGACGCTTGCCACATCGGCAATTTGCTCCGGGAGAACCCTAAATGAAAAATGAAACCATTGCCGCTATAGCGGCCGTATTAGTGATTATTCTGGGAATACAGGCGTATACGATGTTTCGACTGAATGACCGGCTCAATCAGCTGAGTGGGTTTTATAGTCAGACCGGAGAACCTCAAACACTATCGAATCTACCCAAATCCAATCGTCCCAAATCGGATGATGACGAATTCTTTAAGGACCGCACCTGGAATCCTTATGCAGAAATACAGCACATGCAAAATGAAATGGAACAGATGTTCGATGATTCATTTTCGCGTTTCCATATGAAAACCCCTTTAGGCAGTTTAAGCAAAACGCCCGACGTGGATTTAAAGGAAAAATCGGATCGCTATATTGTGACCGTGAATGCGCCCGGCGCCGATGAATCGTCAATAGACGTCAAGCTGGAAGATCAGGTTTTGCGTATTTCGATTAAAACGGAACATGCAAAGGATGAAACGGATGATAAAAACGGTAAATACCAATACCGGGAGCGTTTCGTCGGCCAATTTCAACGGGCATTAACCTTACCGGGACCTGCCAACGCAGCCAAAATGACCACCGAATACCACAACGGCGTGCTGACCATTACGATTCCAAAGGCGTAGTTCTGGGAAGCAGCCGAAGGGCGAAAGGCGAAAAAACCTGGGCGTCAAATTAAGCCGCTTTTATCCCTTAGCCTTTTTTGGAATTTAACCTTTACTACAGCAGGCTTAGCGATGATGCGAATTTTTCTTTTTCTGGCGACCAATGTCGCAATAATGGTTGTAATCAGTATTGTCTTTAGCCTTTTGGGCTTAACCGGCACTTTAGACGCACAGGGCATAAATCTCGACCTTAACGCGCTGCTGGTCATGTCGGCAATCATAGGCATAACCGGCTCGGTCATTTCCCTGGCCATGTCAAAATGGTCTGCAAAACAGGCCATGGGCATTCAGATTGTCGAACAACCGCCACGAAACCAGACCGAACAATGGCTGCTGACTATAGTGACTCAACAAGCCCAACAGGCGGGCATCGGCATGCCGGAAGTGGGTATTTTTCTGTCCCCCGATGCCAACGCCTTTGCTACCGGGATGAACAGAAACAACGCATTGGTAGCGGTCAGCACCGGTTTGCTGCAGCGCATGAATAAAGATGAAATTGAAGCCGTCATCGGCCATGAAATCACTCATGTCGCGAACGGGGACATGGTAACGATGGCCTTGATGCAGGGCGTGGTAAACACCTTCGTTTACTTTTTTGCCAGCATCATCGGCCATGTGGTTGACCGCGTTATCCTTCAAAACGAACGGGGCCATGGCATGGGCTATTTCCTCGCCCAGATGGTTGCGCAAATTGCCTTGGGATTTCTGGCCTCCCTGCTGGTCATGTGGTTCTCCCGTTACCGGGAATTTAAAGCGGATGCAGGCGGCGCCAAGCTGGCCGGACGGGGAAAAATGATCAGCGCACTTCGCGCCTTGCAACGCGAATACGAGCCGCAAGACCTGCCCGGACAACTGGCGGCTTTCGGCATTAACGGCGGTAGCGCACAAAAACTGTTTATGAGCCATCCGCCGTTGGAAGAGCGTATTGAGGCGTTACAAAATATGCGTTGAGATAAACAACATGATTCCAGTCAATGCTAAGCCATGCCGTAAAGCCTATTAATCGGCATCAATGGATTGCAGAAGCTGCTTATTACAAAGCACTAGCCAGAAAATTCGAACCCGGCAAAGAATTAACCGACTGGTTAGAGGCTGAAACAGACTATTACCGAATGCTGGTAGCGCTTTATATGTCCATCCTGGAAGAAGACGGACCGATGACGATTTTAAGCTTGCGACAGTTGGCTGAGTTTATCGGCATTCAAAATCCTGAGGATATTCTGTCGGAAATAGAACTTGTAGGGGCTATTCAAAATGCTACCGGACATAGCCCTTGCTTCCGTTCTGAAATCAATATGCTCTGCGAAGAAATGGAATGCCCATGGAGAGCCGAATGCCGGAAACTGGTTTCGGCGTGGTATTGATGGGTTTTATCGTTTCCACAGTCCGGTACTTATCGTTATATACAAGTTTATCCCTACCGGTATGACGACTCCGAGATCAATCAATGAGCGCTCCAGCTCGTCCTTCATCCCCATTAAGTCAAGGTTAAGCTAAAACAGCTATATTATTCGCACATAGTTGCTGTTTTATCCCTCATTTCGACTTTTACCTAAAGGAGAAATGACCCTTCAACTCAATCAGGAATATCTATGGAAACTCAACCAAACTGGGTAACCACTATTGATAAGATAGTCGATATGGGCTTGAGCCACGGATTGGCGCAACGCACAACTGAAGACGAAGCTTTCAATGGACGGACCATTTGTTTAAACGGCAGGCAAGTGCTGAATTTTGCTCTTTGCAGCTACTTGGGATTAGAGCAGGATTCCCGACTCAAGCAGGGAACTATTGATGCCGTAACCCGCTACGGCACCCAATTCGCTATATCGAGAGCCTATATGTCGGCAACGCCGTATACGGAATTGGAAGCGCAACTTGAAGAATTATTCGGGGGTCATGTGCTGGCGACTCCCACCACAACGCTAGGTCATATCGCCGCTTTGCCGGTACTCATTCAAAAAGGCGATGCGATTATCATCGACCAGATGGCTCACAACAGCATGCAAACAGCCGCAAAGCTGGTGCAGGCGGACGGGGTTCCTGTCGAAACGCTGCTTCACTGCAACCTGGAGTTGCTTGAGGAACGAATCAACATCCTTAGCAAGCAGTATCGCCATGTCTGGTACCTGACTGACGGCATTTACAGCATGTTTGGAGATCGGGCTCCGGTACATGAATTAGGCCAGTTATTAACCCGCTACGAGCAGCTGCATCTGTATTTTGACGATGCTCACGGCATGAGCTGGATAGGCAAGCATGGCCGGGGTTATGTTCTCGATTGTCTACCCATTCAAGAGCGGATGGTTGTTGCGACGTCCCTGTGCAAAGCTTACGCTGCCGGCGGCGGGGCGCTCATTTTTCCGAATGCACGGATGCATCGACACGTTAAAAACTGCGGAGGGCCGATGATTTTTTCAGGACCTATCCAGCCTCCCATGCTAGGCGCAGCACTTGCCTCTGCTCGCATCCATCTTTCGCCGGAGATTAATTGCCTGCAACTGGAACTGCAAGACCGTATTGCCTTCTGCAATCGGCTGCTTAAAGCATTTGAAATACCTGTCGCATGCAGTTCGCAGTCGCCCATTTTTTACATCAAGCTAGGACTTCCTCATGTTGCCGGCGATATGGTCAAATATCTGCTTGATGAGGGTTTTTATACAAACCACGCTGTTTATCCGGCAGTATCCCGGCGAAAATCGGGTATACGATTCACTTTAACCCGGCACCTGTCTTTTGATGATATTCACGGTCTGATTGAGGCAATCGCCCGCAACCTTCCGAGGGTTATGGATACAAAGTCCAGAAAGGGAGCGGAAAAATGTGTTCCGTTGTAACAAGCTAAAGTCGCAACGCCAGGCGCATCAACTTAAGCTAAGCGCTACATGGTACTGTTTGTCGTATAACAGGAGTGCAAGCTTTGCTTGCCACATACATCGTATAAGGTGCAGGCAAAGCCTGCACTCCTTCCTTAAACTGCCGCACCAGGCTATCGCTGATAAGTGCCGATCAGTTCCGCCTGCCCAATAACATGCCCTGCCATCGCTTTTTCAAGCTGGGTCTTATTGGGATGATGCAGATCGGGCAACTCAACATCCAGCGCATAAAGTTTATGAAAGTAGCGATGCCGACCGATCGGCGGGCATGGACCGCCGTAGCCCGTCCGTTTCCAGTCGTTTTTGCCTTGGTAAGCGCCAACGGGTAAATTGGCGACAGCAACGGCTTGCGGTAGCTCTGTAGCCGTCGGCGGAATGTTGTAAAGCAGCCAATGTACCCAGGTCATTTTGGGCTTGGCAGGATCCGGCGCATCGGGATCGTCAACAATCAACACCAGACTTTTGGTATTTTGCGGAAGTCCCGACCAGCTTAAAGCGGGCGAACTGTCGTTGCCGTCACAGGTAAAAATTTTGGGAATTTCTCCCTGATGGGCAAAGTCCGGTGATTTGAGGATCAAGGTCATGTGTTGCTCTCCTTCAGCCAAGACGGCTGTAGTAAAAAAGATGCTGAAAACCAAATAAATTAGGCGGATAAAAATAGGCTGCTTGATTGAATTCATTAATCACCTCAAAAATAAAATTAGGATTGCCGGTTTACTGATCGCCAATCTCAAGATTGGAAACCAGCCCTTACAAACTCGTGTCCGCTCCTAAACCATAAACCTATCCCGACCGGCTGGCAATTGTAGAAAAGACCTACAGACAAACAACTTTTCATTAGTTTAAACTCCACCGCTACAGCCGATTTTTGTGCGGTAAAATCAGGAGGTTGTGAATATGAGAAGAGTAAAACATCTTATTTTTTGGCTGGTGGTCATCGGCATTATTTTGCTGTTATTTTCCTCCCATGTCATCGCTGAAAATGATTTTCACCGGCAACGCTATGCGTTGGTCGAGATCATCAAGGCCGAAGTGAAGGAGACCGGCGATTTCCTGAATCAGGAAGCGCTCGATGAGCGGGTTATCGATGCGCTGCTCAAGGTGCCGAGACATGAATTCGTCCGCGATACTGAGCGTCCCTATGCCTACGCAAACAGGCCGCTCCCTATCGGTCATGGCCAGACTATTTCCCAGCCTTATATCGTGGCGGTCATGACCGACCTGCTTAAGCTGAAAAAAACCGACCGGGTTCTGGAAGTCGGCACCGGTTCCGGGTACCAGGCGGCTATTCTCGCCGAACTGGTTGATAGCGTCTACACCCTGGAAATTGTTGAACCGCTGGCTAAACAGGCCGCAGAAAACCTTAAACGAACCGGTTATGACGCCGTTCATACCCGCATCGGCGACGGTTATTACGGCTGGGAAGAAGCCGCGCCTTTTGACGGCATTGTCGTTACCGCCGTTGCCAGCCATATACCGCCGCCGCTGATTAAACAGCTTAAACCCGGCGGCCGCATGATCATCCCGGTCGGCGCTCAGTTTATGACGCAATACCTGGTTTTGGTGACTAAAGATGATGACGGAAAAGTCACCACTCGCCAAATCCTGCCGGTCAGTTTCGTCCCGCTCACCGGCAAGCACTGACCGGAAAATGCCGATGAAACCGCACTTATCGCTATTGGCCGCTGTCGCCATTATTTCGGCATCCGCCCTGGCCTATGAAATTTTACTGATGCGCCTGTTTTCGATTATCCAGTGGCATCATTTCGCTTACATGATGATCAGTCTGGCGCTGTTGGGCTACGGCGTCAGCGGCGTGTTCCTGGCGCTGAACCGCGACCGGTTAGCGCAACATTTCCCGGCTGCGATCATGGCCAATATGCTGCTGTTCAGCCTTTTTGCACCCGCCTGTTTTTTGCTGGCCCAGCAAATCCCGTTTAATCCGGCGGAAATGCTATGGACGCCCGTGCAGTTATTGTATTTGTGCGGCATTTACCTGATTCTGGCGTTACCTTTCTTTTTCGCGGCCAATGTGGTCGGCCTGTCCCTTTACCGCTACAAGAGTGAGGTATCTTCCATCTATGCGGCCGACCTGTTTGGCGCTGGCTTGGGCAGTGCCGGGGTTATTTTGCTGCTGTCCATTATGTTTCCCGAAAAGATATTAACCGTGTTGATGCTGTCGGGACTGCTCGCGACCTTGCTGGTATCGAGCTATACCTTTAACGCCCCAAAACACTGGACCATCGCGTCCGTTATCATCGGGCTGGCGGTTATTTTCGCCCCGACCGGCTGGATGGCGCTGAAAGTTTCGCCGTATAAAAGCCTGAACCAATTGCTGCAAGTGCCGGGCACAAAAATCATAGACCGGTATTCCAGTCCGCTGGGTTTGATCAGTGTGGTCAAGAGCGATATTACCCCGCTACGCCATGCGCCCGGCTTGAGCCTTAATGCTACGACAGAGCCGCCCGAGCAGCTTGCCGTGTTTACCGATGCCGACAATATGACCGCCATCACCCGCTATGACGGCAACCCGGAAACACTCGGCTACCTGGATCAAACCACATCGGCATTGCCCTATCACCTGAAACAACACTCCGACATCCTGATCCTCGGGGCCGGTACCGGCAGCGATATTTTACAGGCCGACTATCACGCCATTAAGCACGTCGATGCCGTTGAACTGAACCCTCAAGTCATCGACCTGGTTCAAAGAAAATATGCCGATTTTGCCGGTTATCTTTATTCCAGCGCCCATGTTAATGTCCACGTTGATGAAGCCCGCGGCTACCTTGCAGCAACGGATAAAACCTATGATTTGGTCAATATTTCATTGCTGGATGCGTTTGGCGCATCGACCGCAGGCCTTTATTCGATGGCTGAAAACTACCTTTATACCGAACAGGCCATACGGGAATATCTGCGCCATGTCAGCGCAAACGGTTACCTCAGCATTACCCGCTGGATTAAAATTCCGCCGCGCGATGAACCCAAACTGTTGGCTACGGTTATTAACGCGCTTAAAGACGCCAATGTCAGGCAGCCCGGCCAACAGATAATCATGATACGCGGCTGGCAAACCAGTACCTTACTGGTAAAAAACGGCACACTATCCGCCGAGGAAATCAGCCGATTAAAACAGTTCTGCAACGAACGCAGCTTCGATTTGGTTTATTATCCCGGCATCTCGGAGTCGGAAGTCAATCGCTTCAATATCCAGCAGCAGCCTTACCTGTACGAGGCGGCTGTGGCTTTATTGGGCGACCAAAGCCGGGCGTTTATTGATGCTTATAAGTTCAATATAGAGCCTGCGACAGATGACCGGCCCTACCTGTTTCATTTTTTTAAATGGCGCACCCTGCCCGAGATCCTGTCGTTATTGGGTACCGGCGGAAGCTTCTTGCTGGAAAGCGGCTATTTATTGTTAATTGCGGCTTTGGTCCAAGCGATGCTCGCCAGCCTGTTATTGATAGCGTTGCCGCTGTGGCTTTGGAAAAGCAAGCTGGGCATCGAACCGGGATCGGGAAGCCATCTGCGCATACTCGTGTATTTTTTCTGCCTGGGTTTGGCATTCTTGTTCATTGAAATCGCCTTCATCCAGAAATTTATCCTGATTCTGCATCATCCGCTTTATGCCATTACCGTGGTGCTGAGTACCTTTTTGTTATCCGCCGGTGCCGGCAGTTATTTCTCGACCAAGCTGTCGAGCAGGACTGAAAAATCGGCGTTTATGTTGCCGATGGCGGCTATCGCATTGCTCAGCATCGGTTACAGCCTGGGCTTTGAAGCCATCGCCGGTTTTTTGCTGAAAACAGGGAGCCTGAGCCGCTACCTGTTTTCGATAATTTTGATAGCGCCGCTGGGTTTTTGCATGGGCATGCCGTTTCCGATGGCGCTGGCTAACATCAGCCGAACCGCCCCGGCGTTGATCCCCTGGGCCTGGGGCATTAACGGCTGCGCCTCGGTGATCAGCGCGATACTCGCAACCCTGATTGCGATGCAGTTCGGCTTTACCGTATTGATCTTTCTGGCGGTTATTTTGTACGGCGTGGCGGCGTGGTGTTTTCCCAAATGGGTACAGGCATAGCGTTATTAGGCAATGACTAAGAAAATTTACCACGAAAGACACGAAGAAAATATTCCAGTTAATCCCATGTATTGAAACTTCGTCGCCTCTGTGGCTAATCGTTTTTTAGACTGTTTTAGATAATACGCTTACAGTTTCGTTTGCGTTCCGCCCACGCCGGACCGCGCCCGGCGAGTTGCCGGAATAACGCTTGAATGTCGCTTCGGGCCAATGGGGCGTCGGCGGGCAAGCCGTCACCACCGAGGCGATACGCGCGATGAGTCAGGCGTCGGGATAATTGACTCGTAATAACTTGAGCGTTTGTAGCTGCGGATTAATCCGCGCCTACAGCGCCACAGAAGAAGCGTTCTCTTGACAATAAAGGCGGACTCAATTAAGTTGGCTAGCATTAGCCAACTTAGCCCTGGTGTCCTCGATGCAAGTTAACATACTCGAAGCCAAAAACAACTTATCCAGCCTCATCGTTGCCGCCGAGAGAGACGAAGAAGTGGTAATCGCCCGTAATGGCGTACCCGTCGCCAAACTTGTTAAATATACGGCCAACAAAGTCGCCCCTCCCGGTGCCTGGAAAGGCCGTGCCGCTTATTCGGCGGACTGGAATTCCGCCGAAACCAACGCCGAAGTAGAACAATTATTCACCGACAGCAACAATGCGCCTGCTGCTTGATACCTGCATTGTTTACGACTGGCTGATGGGCGAAATCAAGGACCACCCTATTATCGAGCGGATTCAGGCCGAAGGCGCATTGGTCAGTTCGTTACGGTCTGGGAAATGGCAATCAAAAACGGCTTGGGTAAAATGCCCTTGCCCTCGGAACATATCGCCGAAGATATTGAAGCGCAAGGTTTTCAATGGCTGAATATCACGCCTTACCATGCCCAAACCGTTCTCGAACTGGGCGATCATCATAAAGACCCGTTCGATTAGATTGTTGATCGCCCAAGCCAAAGTACGAGAAGCCTATGTATTGTGACTTACGATGGGGTGTTTCAGGATTATCTTGATGGTGTACTGGTTATTAGAAAATAAGATGGGCGGTTTCATGCCGGCAAACCGCCCAACAGGCTTAACTCAACAAT
>scf_100011_pt364 | contig 10074 bp, 7 predicted proteins | sample Micenr1anaerobic_FD_49594 | JGI IMG/M metagenome (IMG submission 49594) | reverse complement strand
GCAAAGGCTTTATACGGCTTGTTGATCCGGATCAATCCGTTCTGGTGCAGGCGTGTGCGCACTCGCGTGGCGATAAGCAGCACTTACCAACCCAAAGGAATCGGAACTGGTTTTTATCGGTTATCATCTGAACCGTAACACGGTGGCGGAACTGTTATCCAAATTGACCGGGACTGCATGGAAATGAACCGCCGCTACTTAGCTGCTACTAATTTTATGTTTGGAGTGCAGGCTTCGCCTGCAAACGCAAGCAAAGCTTGCACTCCTAATGTTGCCTCTCGTTCCCACGCGCTGCGCCAGGAATCACGAACAACGTCCTATGTATACAGAACGCGGTGAATGGAAACGAGCCAATCGACTGGAGCTGCCTGGAAATGACCCTTTCAACAATTCACTGCCCTGCCCTGTTCATCACCGCGCCCGGCTCCAATCACGGCAAGACCACCATCACTGCCGCGCTTGCCCGTTATCATGTCGAGCAAGGCCGTAAAGTCCGGGTGTTTAAATCCGGCCCCGACTTTCTCGATCCGATGATACTCGAACGCGCCTGCGGCCTGCCGGTGTACCAGCTCGATCTGTGGATGATGGGCGAGACTGAATGTCGGCGATTGTTATATGAAGCCGCGCTGGAAGCCGATTTAATACTGATTGAGGGCGTCATGGGCTTGTTCGATGGCGAGCCTTGCAGCGCCGATGTGGCCGAATTATTCTCGGTGCCGGTGATGGCGGTGATTGATGCGACCGGTGCCGCCCAAACGCTGGGAGCACTTGCCTATGGACTCGCCAACTATCGGCCTGGACTCAAATTCTCCGGTGTTTTAGCCAATAATATCGCCAGCCCGCGGCATAACGAAATGATCATGCAAGGCATGCCGCCGGATCTATGCTACTTCGGCGGGATACCCCGCGATAACCGGTTTGTATTGCCGGAGCGACATCTGGGTCTGGTTCAGGCGGAAGAAGTGCTTGATCTCGAATCGCGAATGTCGGCCGCCGCAACGGCAATTGCCGCGACCGGGCTGGCGAATTTGCCGGAGTCTGTGGAATTTACAGCGCCAGAACAGGAAACGCCGCCTCAACTGTTATCGGGTATCCGCATCGGCATTGCCCGCGATACCGCGTTTTCATTTATTTACGCAGCCAATCTGGATGTGCTGCGGACGATGGGAGCCACACTGATTTTCTTTTCGCCGCTTGCAGATAAAGCGCTGCCCGATGTTGACAGCATTTATCTGCCGGGCGGTTATCCCGAACTGCATTTGCAAACGCTACAGGATAATCCGGCGATGAAAGCCGCATTGCAAACGCATTTCCAGCAAGGCAAACCCATTTACGCCGAATGCGGCGGCATGTTGTATTTGCTGGAATCGATCATCGATAAAGCCGGGAATCGCGGTGAGATGGTTGGCCTCTTGCCGGGACACGCCATCATGCAAAACCGGCTGAAAGGTTTGGGTTTTCAATCGGCGCCTATGGCCGGTGGCGTATTGCGCAGCCATACTTTTCACCACTCCCTTATCGAAACACCGCTGGTCCCTATTGCCTTTGGCGAGCGTGTGCATAACACTTCAGCAGGGGAAGCCATTTATCAGCTAAACCGGCTGACTGCCAGTTACCTGCACTGTTATTTTGCGTCAAATCCCGCTGCCGCCGCACAATTGTTTTTACCTTAACGGAAACAGAACGACATATCTACCCCAGTTTAAAACTCTACCCAACCGCCGCTGTCAGTAGATTGCGGATCCAGTTTGACCATATGTCCCACGGGATCATGATCGGTTTCCTTCGCAACCGGTGCTGTAGCAAACGAGTTGTCCGCACCACGGCTATCACCATCCATTTTAAAGTGCGTTACCGTGACCGTCAGCTGCTGTGTTTGTTCTTCCAACGATGCTGCGGCGGCTGTGGCTTGTTCTACCAAGGCGGCATTTTGCTGGGTTACATCATCCATCTGGCAAATGGCCAGATTCACTTGCTCAATACCGGCGGTTTGCTCTGCGGATGCCGCGCTGATCTCGGACATGATGGCCGTAACGCCACGGATAGAATTAACAATATCTTCCATGGTGTTGCCGGCTTGGGTGACCAGTTTGCTGCCGTCCTCTACCTTCTCAACCGAATCACCGATCAGGTTCTTGATTTCCCCGGCAGCGGAGGCGGCGCGTTGCGCGAGACTGCGCACTTCTCCAGCCACCACGGCAAAACCTCGCCCCTGTTCTCCGGCACGCGCCGCTTCTACTGCGGCATTGAGCGCGAGTATGTTGGTCTGGAAAGCAATACTGTCTATCACGGTAATAATCTCGACAACCTTGCGCGAGGATTCATTGATCGCTTCCATCATTTTTACAACTTGACCAATCACTGTGACGCCCTTGCCTGCGGTATTCGATGCACTAACGGCAAGCTCACTGGCATGTTTGGCGTTATCGCTATTCTGATGCACTGCTGAGGTCAGTTTTTGCATGCTGGCGGTGGTTTGCTCCAAACTGTTTGCCTGCACTTCGGTGCGATGCGACAAAGACATGTTGCCGTGTGCAATTTCTTTAGCGGCCGTGTGGATTGATTCGGCAACATCCTTGATTTGACCGATAGTATTGTTGAGGTCATCCACCGTGGAATTGGCATCCTCCTTAAGTTGTCCGAAGGTGCCTGAATAATGATTAACAATCTTTTCAGTCAAATCGCCGTGGGATAAGGCATTGAATACCCGTACCGTTTCATTGAGTCCGCTTTCGCTGGTTTGCATCAGTTGATTGATCGATTCGCTCAGCTCACGATAAAAGCCTGTCTTGCCTTGCATGACAATGCGCTGGGTAAAATCCCCCATAACCGCTGCAACCAAAATAACGGCCACTTCTTTTTCCACCATGACCTCGGAGGTGCGATCCAGCCATTCGGCTACCGAACCCATGCGCTTGCCTTTGGTGTTAATTACCGGACTGGCAGTGACCATCATATAACGTTCGCCCCAGTTAATACTGATGGGACTCAAGCAGCCGCTTGCATCGCTAAGTAATTGCGCCTGATGCGAGGGAATCTTGTGAAAGCTATCAATATTGGTGCCTACCAGATTATCAACGGAGAAATTGGGCAACAGTTTGCGGATATCGGCTTGGGCTTCGTCAAACATATTGATCACCGATTTATTGGCGTAAATAATGTTACGGTCGGTATCCGCTATCATCACGCCGGTGCTGACGTTGTCCAATGCAATCTTAATGCGCAAATGTTCATCGGCAATACGTTGAGCTTCCGCGACATCGAAGCCCAGCTTGATTTGCATCGCTTTGAGAGCCGCCAGCACCCTGCCGATCTCATCCATGGCTTTGATTTCAATAACGTTAGTGTAATTGCCCTGGGCAATTTGACCGAAATGGCTAATGGTGGCATTAAGCGGACGCACGATGGAACGCAATAAAGAAAAACTCAACCACAGAGCCAGTAAAATACCCGAAGCGATCAAGACGCTAGCTATCTCGCGGGTGCTGTAATAACGCGACTGACTGGCATCGGATTCCTGTTTGGCAATACCGACCTGCAATTGCAAGAGCTTTTGAATACCCTCCCCGACCGGTTCGTAAAGGGGATTAACCTTGCCCTCGATAATCTTGCGGGCAAGCCCGGCATCATTGCTGCGCAATGCTGAAATAGCCGGTTGCAGGCCTTCCATGACAAAGCGGTTTTTGTCATCCGCAACTTTATCCGCCAGCATTTTTTCATCCGGACCCAGCGAGTTTTCAATGTACGCCTCCCAGATCCGGGTGATGGTTGCGATGTTTTGTTCCACTTCGGCAAGATTTTTTTGAACCAACTCGGGCGTAGGGTTGAACAAGCTGGCGGTAATCCGCAACTGATTGGTAAGCAGCAGTTTCTGAACCTGGAAAATCTGGTTCGAAGGCAGCATGCGATTGGTATGAACAGTGCGCAAACCGTCGCTGGCCTTACTCATGCCGAAAAGTCCCATACCGCCGATAATGAGCAGCAGGGCTGACATGATAGCGATAACCATCAATAAACGGGCTTTGATGCTGATGTTTTCCAAGGACGGGAATCGCCCCATCAGCGTTTTTTTGGCGATTTTTCCATCCTGGATTTTTAAATGACCCGCCTTGCCTTCGCGAAATTTTTGATAGGCATCGGTGGCCTCTGCAACCTGATTTTGGCTGGGTTTGCTGCGTACCGACATATAGCCGACCAACTTATCATTTTCATAATAAGGGGTAACATTGGCCAATACCCAATAAAAATCGCCGTTTTTGCAGCGATTCTTGACCACCCCGGTCCATGGGCGACCTGCTTGTATCGACTTCCAAAAATCCTCGAAAATTTCTGCCGGCATGTCCGGATGACGGATTATATTGTGCGATGCGCCAATCAACTCTTCCCTGGTAAACCCGCAAATTCGGACAAAATCCTCATTAGCGTAGGTAATCACCCCTTTTAGATCGGTTTTGGTAACAATGGAATCCGTCTCTGTAAGAGCATGTTCAACATTGGTGATCGGCATGTTAATTTTCATGGGGTGTTCTTTTTCTTGGAAATGACACAAATAATTTAAAAATTTTGCAATGAGGCGCACCGCGCACATCGTTATACACAACTTCGCCCCAGGAACGTCATATCGGCATCCCTGCCAAAATGACGGTGTTCCGCAGGCACTTGTTTATAAAGGTGAGCACACCGGCGTGGGAACGATGAAAGCCGCAACCGGATTAACGATTATCCACGGTAAAGAACGCCATAACCTGTTGCAGTTGCATGGCTTGGCCGCTCAGTTCTTCCGCGGTGGCGGCAAGCTGTTCGGAACCCGATGCATTTTGCTGTGCGGCTTTATCCAATTGACCGACCGCATCGCTGATCTGGCCGATGCCTTGGGCCTGCTCTTCTGAAGACGCGGTAATCTCTTCGACCAAATCCGCCGTTTTCTGAATATTAGGCACCATTTTTTCCAGCAGGATACCGGCGTCTTCGGCAATCTTGACACTGTTCTTTGCCAGGCTATTGATTTCTTGCGCCGTTACCCGGCTGTTTTCCGCCAGTTTTCTTACCTCTGCGGCAACCACGGTAAAGCCTTTGCCGTGTTCGCCTGCCCGCGCCGCTTCAATCGCCGCATTGAGCGACAACAGATTGGTTTTATAGGCAATATCTTCAATCAAACCGATTTTATCGGCGATTTCTTTCATCGCTTCCACCGTGCGCCTCACGGCTTCCCCGCCATTGGCAGCTTCTTCCGCAGCCGTGGTAGCCATGCTGTTGGTTATTTTGGCGTTATCGGCATTTTGTTTGACCGATGCACTCAACTCTTCGATGGACGCCGTGGTTTGCTCGACGCCTGAAGCCTGTTCGGTAGCGCTTTGGCTGATGGATTGGGCGGTCGCGCTGATTTCCTGCGACGCGCTGCCCAAGGCATCGGAATTGGTGCGCACTTGCTGAACAACGCTGCTGAGCTGGTCGCGCATGGTTTGCAGCGCATTGGCCAGGACGCCTATTTCGTCTTTCTGGTCAATATCGATCTGCGCAGTAAGGTCCCCTTCCGATAACGACTCGGCAAACTTAACGCCCAATATAATAGGCTTGGTGATCATTGAAGCTAAAAACAACGCGATGATAACGCCCAGCACTATCGCAAGAATGATAGTGCCGATAATGATTTTATTGGCTTCGCTGACCAATTGTTCGGCTTCGGTACGCGCCGCGCCTAACTGGGCGTAACCGGCGCCCTCGGCATCCTGCGCCTGCTTGATAACATTACTGCCCAAACTCGCCATATCCGCCAAAATAGCCTTCAGTTTATTGTCGTTTTCTATCCAACTTTTGGCTGACTCGGTGTAATTTCGCGTTCCGTTGCGCGCCTCTGTAATCAATTTGATTTCATCGTCTTTCACGACAATTTTTTGCAGATCGTCATATAAGCCCATTAACTCCGGCAATAAAACCTCCATTTTTTTCCAGGCACTGCGATCTTTGTAATTAACTTCTTCCTTTTCAGCGCGCATGATTTGCATCGCTTTAATGTAGATGTTGGTCGTGATGATATAGCGCTGGACAAACTGATCAAGCTCCTGAGCGCTTAAACCTTTTTTCATCGCTTCGCTATAATTATTGACCTGCTTTTTAAGCATGATATCGGCCGCATTCGCTACGGAATTGCCGTTTTCCACCATCTCGGCAACGGATTGCTTGTTCGCCTTCAAGGCCGCAACGCCCGCCCGGTATTTATCGGCGTACTGCGCTGTTCCTTCTCTTGCTGTTTTCGATTGCTCCAACAACTCAGTGTTCTTGTATTGCTTGGCCACTGCGTCCACTTTGTCCAGATAGCTCATCAGTTCTTTGACGTTCTGTTCGGCGCGCTGGTGGACTTCGTCTTTCTCCTGCAACAGGTAATTTTTTCTTCCATAATGGTCGACAGCGCCATGCGCTCAACCCCGGTTGCGTATTCAACCGCTTTGCCGTTGTTGTCGGTAATTCCGAACAGCGAGCCTGACACTTTGCCGATATACAGCTTTGACAGCATGCCAAATCCGCAGGTAATCAATACCAACAGCAAGGCTCCGGTTAATATCTTGGTTTTTATGCTTAAGTCTTTTACGTTCATAAATAATGAATCCTTGGGGGTTAATCAGTTTAGTGCCGAGAAACTGGCTTCTTTGCTTGCATTGCCGCTTTCGTAGTCGGCAACTTGTTTGAGCTGAGATAATTCTTTTATCGAAAGTACGCGGTTGATATTCAACAAGATAATGAACTCGTCACCCACTCGTCCCATCGACTGAATAAAATCAGTCCGAATATCAGCGCCAAAATCAGGCGGCGGCATGATGTTCGCTTCGGGAATTTCCAGAATTTCATCAACGGCATCGACCAACATACCCAGTAACTGGGCATCCTCTTTGTATTCAACCTGCACCAGTACAATACAACTGCGTTTGGTTATTTCGCTACTTTGCCGACCCAGGCGTGCCGACAAATCGATTACCGGCACGACATTACCGCGCAGATTGATAACGCCGCGTATATAGTCCGGCGTCATCGGCACATCGGTAATCGTGTTGATTTCGATGATTTCTTTGACATCCAGAATGCTGATAGCCAGATTCTCGTTGCCTGCCTGAAAAGTAAGATACTGGCGTAGTTGGTCCTGAGCCATTAACTCGGTTTTGTTGTCATTGCTTATGTATTAATTGGTTCATGGTTCATTCTGCCTGTCAAAATCGTTCAAAATCATGCTCATTAAATTCAGGTTTATTCCCTGCTGCCTTGCCGATCGGCGCAGACTTAGGCGTTACCGGAGAAGACCCGGCCGAAGTAAAATAAGGTGCTGTTTTTTGTTTGCAAGCATCTGCCTGGTAGACTGAGCCGGTTGAACTCTAGCGGTGCGACCCTGGTTTGCATCCACTTTAAAGAACGCCATAACCTGTTGCAGTTGCATGGCTTGGCCGCTCAGTTCTTCTGCGGTGGCGGCAAGCTGTTCCGAACCCGATGCGTTTTGTTGTGCCGCTTTATCCAATTGACCGACCGCATCGCTGATCTGGCCGATGCCTTGCGCCTGTTCTTCTGAAGACGCGGTAATCTCTTCGACCAGGTCTGCTGTTTTCTGGATATTGGGCACCATTTGTTCCAAAAGATTACCCGCATCTTCGGCGATCTTGACGCTGTTTTTAGCCAGGCTATTGATCTCTTGCGCGGTTATCCGGCTGTTTTCCGCCAGCTTTCTTACCTCTGCGGCAACCACGGTAAAGCCTTTGCCGTGTTCGCCGGCCAAGGCCGCTTCAATCGCCGCATTGAGCGATAACAGATTGGTTTTATAGGCAATATCTTCAATCAAACCGATTTTATCGGCGATTTCCTTCATCGCCTCCACCGTGCGCTTTACCGCTTGTCCGCCATTGGCGGCTTCTGCCGCTGCGGTCGTTGCCATGCCATTGGTCAGCTTGGCGTTATCTGCGTTTTGTTTGACCGATGCGTTCAACTCTTCGATAGAGGCCGTGGTTTGTTCAACGCCTGAAGCCTGTTCGGTAGCGCTTTGACTGATGGACTGGGCGGTTGCGCTGATTTCCTGTGAGGCGCTGCCCAAGGCATCGGAATTAGTGCGAACTTGTTGCACGACGCCGCTAAGTTGATCGCGCATTTTGGTCATTGATTGAGCCAAGATGCCGATTTCATCGTTTTGCTCAAGATCAATACGCGCGGTAAGGTCGCCTTTCGCTAAAGATTCTGCAAACTGTTGCATCGCAAACAGGGAGCGCGAAATGCCGCGAATCAGCATAAAACCGATAAACATGGACAGTAACAACCCCACCGCCAGCAGAATTATCGAAATAAAACGACTTTCTTCATAACGGATTTGAGCGGCGTCATATTCCTGTTTGGCGACATCCAGCTGTAACTGCGTCAACGCATCAATGCCTTCGCCGACAGGCGCAAATAATGGACGCACCGCCTCCCTGATGGTTTTTTCCACGGCGTCTGTATTTCCGGCAAGCAGATATTCCATGGTGGGATTTAACCCTTCGACAACAAAGCGCTTACGATCTATTGCAAACTTATCGGCCAGTTTCTTTTCTTCCACGGTCAGGGTAGTCGCCATGTACTCATCCCATATCCTGTTAATATCGACAATATTTTTCTTGATCAGTTCTATGTTTTTCTGGTTTTCTTCCTTGAACACCAAGGTATTGGTGATTGCAAGACGATTGCTTAGCAATTTCGCCTTGATTTCGCCCAGCTGCCCCATCGGAATAGTGCGGTCGACATAAACGGTGAGCAAGCCTTCATTGGCTTTTTTCATCCCGTCCAGGCCAAGTATCCCCATAGAAATGGCGAGCAAGGACATAAGACCCACAACCAGAATCAGGCGGGCTTTGATAGTCAGGTTATTTAGCATGGTGAAATTTCCGTTGATGTTCTTGTTTTTAAATCGTTAATAGCCATAACGTACCTTTTTGACTTTAAACACTCGACGACAATGCCAAAGTGGGATTTACCTGCTTTTTCGCGTGTTGAATAAGTCCTTGCACATCAAGAATTAACGCGACATCTCCACTGCCCAGCACAGTTGCGCCGCCTATGCCGTTAAGATTCTCAAACAGCTTGCCGAGCGGTTTGATCACGGTTTGATTTTCGCCGTGTAATTCATCCACGACAAACCCCGCTTTTGCCTCGCCGAAACGCACGACGACGAGACTTTCCCGTTGCGTACGCGTGTGTTTTTATTCTTGTGGAAAAAATCGCCCAAACGCAAATAGGGCAAAACTTGGCCGCGCAAATTGACATAATGTTGGCTATCATCGATTTGCCATTCATCGCTGTTCATTTCGACGCATTCTTCGACCATGCTCAGCGGGATGATGTAGCGTTCTTTTTGCGCTTCCACCATAAACCCATCAATAATCGCCAGCGTTAGCGGCAGGTGTATCGTTACCGTGGTGCCTTGCCCCAATTCGCTATCAACGGAGACGCTGCCGCGCAATGCCTCGATATTGCGCTTGACCACGTCCATGCCGACGCCCCGGCCGGACAGGTTGCTGGCCTCTTCTTTAGTGCTTAAGCCGGGCTCAAAAATAAGATGGTAAATCTCGCTCTTGCTGAGCACTTGATCGGGTTTAACCAGCCCCTTAGCGACCGCTTTGGCGACGATTTTTTCCGGGTCCAGGCCTTTGCCGTCATCGCTGATCTGGATCACGATGCGTCCCGAGTCATGATAGGCATTAAGCTGTATGGTGCCTTTCTCAGGCTTGCCTGCCCGTAGTCGCTCTGCGGGCGTTTCGATGCCGTGATCGAGCGAATTGCGCACCAGATGGGTCAGCGGATCGTTGATTTTTTCGACCACGGTTTTATCCAGTTCGGATTCACCGCCGGTGATTTGCAATTGAATTTGCTTGCCCAATTCCTTGCTGACGTCATGCACCACTCTCTGGAAGCGCGTAAAGGTTTCGCCGATTTGCACCATGCGCAATTGCAAGGCGGTGTCGCGTATATCTTCCACCAGATGACTCATGGTCGAGGCGACATCGTCGACATCGGATAAGCCGTGCTTATCGACCATCAGCCGCATCGCGGCGCCTGAAATGACCAGCT
>scf_100009_pt6 | contig 10155 bp, 13 predicted proteins | sample Micenr1anaerobic_FD_49594 | JGI IMG/M metagenome (IMG submission 49594) | reverse complement strand
CGGTTTTATCCTTGGTTCATTTGGATCGCAACAATACGGTGCGGGTCGTCAGCTTTCGGCCTGCAAGCCAACTAGAATCGGAGATGTATTATGAGTGGCTCGAAAACAACGTCAATGAGTCGTGAGCAAATTCTTGAAGCGATGAAAACGCCACCACCCGGCGGTTATTACGTTTGGGACGGTGTTGATGAAGATGATCGCCCAGCGACTGAGGAAGAATTACGTGCAGGTATTGCGTTAGCGCGAAGCCGTGGGCGTCCGGCTGGTTCAGATAAAACCCAGATTGCATTGCGTGTTGACAACAGTGTGTTGGAGGCTTTTCGTTCCACGGGTAAGGGCTGGCAAACGCGCATGAACGAGGCATTGAAAGAATGGCTTAAAGAGCATGCGGCGTAGTTCCGGCATGATCCCCAATGCCGTCGTTGGTAAGCACATTATGGATGGGGTCAGCCGTGTGGTCGGGCAACTGCGTTTCGTTGCCTGACAATAGAAGATTCTGCCGCTTTCATTTAACCCACACCAACTCATTCCAACTTGTCGTATAGCTTTGCGACATCCGTTCCGTTCTCGACTTCCAAGTCTTATCCAAACTGGTTGCCGCGACTGAAATAGCCTTCGGAAAGCGCCGGTTGATTTGGTCGACGGTCTGCATTAATTGGCGGTTCTCGGTAGGCAAGCCGTTATCGGCAAAATCGAATAATTCCAGCTGGCCGGGCGATGCTTCCGGCTGAATGTGGCTGAGTTGCACGCCGCATTTATGGTAGCCATAGCCCGCTTTGAATATTTCCTTTAGCAAGCGATTGGCGGTGGCGATGATTGCGCGGCTGTCCTGGGTGGCGGCGTCCGGCTTTACGCTGACCGATGGTTGGTATTGCGGCTCTTGCGGATTAAACGGGTTGGTTCTGATAAAAACCGTGATGCAGCCGGTCACCGAATGTTGTTTTCTGAGCTTTTCGGCGGCTCTGCTGCAAAACTCGGATAAGGCTGCGGACAGTTCCCGGTACTCAGCTAACCGGCGGCTAAAGCTGCGGGACACAATACAGCCATCGTTGTTGCTGAGCACTGCCACCGGCTTGCCGATTAAATCAGGCCGGAATACACGCCCGCTTTGAGTTGCCACTGGCCGTTGTAACGATCCAAACGTTTTACGGTCAGTTCGCCGTTTAAGGCGCAAATGACGATTTTTCCCGGCACCGGTTCAATGGAGCGATCGACGACCAGAATATCGTTGGGATGAATGCCGACGCCAATCATCGACTCGCCCTGAGCGCGAACAAAAAAGGTCGCGGCGGGCTTTTGTACCCGCCGTTTTTTTGCGTTCCAAAATGGCATCAGCCAGGAATAAACTATCACAATCAGCTATATCGTGACTTTCGGTGGTTATGCGCTGCACTGGGAGTCGCCATTGGCTGGGAATAAGGTGCCGGAGTTTGACCCGAGGCGTCCGGTTGACGGTAGGACTTCATCATCCAGACTAGAGGCAAGGCCGTGTATAAAGTTCGGGCTGAGGTTATGAGATTCAGCGCGATCCTCAATGGTGAGTTTTCGGTAGCCTGCGGCTTGTCGACAGTGCCTGGGCGTTTTTTGGAGGTTTGACGCTTGGTGAGTTCGCCAATAATAAATCCGATGCCGCCAGCCAGCAGCAAAGTTGCCGGAGCGGTCATCTGTTGGTGTATCTTCCGAACCAATGTCGTTGTGCGGATGCCGACCTCCTGTTGACGATTCAACACCTGCCGCTCGGCAGCATTGATTTGAGCTGTCAGGGACTTGGGCATCATGATTTCTCCTGGTCGCGGCGCTCTGGAGGCCTGGGCCGAAGAGTGCGGAGGGTGGCCGGAAATTGCAGATAACGGCTTTTGCGGCGTATCACAGCACAGAGAATCAACGAGAGTAACAAATTGAAAACAACGGCAAGCAGTATGGCGCTACTCGCCACGACGCCATGCTCAACCAGCCACAGCACGGCGGCGGCCAGAAGTCCCAACCACGCGCCGATTAACAAAACGGCAACCATCACTCCCGCCATGAGCATGGACACCAAACTATCGCCCGCCCGCTGCGTTTCCAGCGCGGCGAGCCGGAAGCGATCATGGCTTAGCTCACGCAGCTCCTGCCATAACGACTGGGCATCTTCGAGCACACCCGAACCTTTTACCGGGTCGCCGCGCGTTGCAGTTGGTCCGGGAGCTTCATCATTTACGGCGTTCGGAGCCATGATGCTTGCCCGTTCTAACGGCCGCTTAGCAGTCGGCTCAGCAGAAAGCCTGCCGCTACTGCGATACCCAGCGACGTTATTGGATTGTCGTGAACATAACCGCGGCACTGGTTCATCATTCGCTGCTCGGCACTTTTCAGTTGATCGCCTTTTTCACCCATTGCTTCAGCGGCCTGACTGGTTGCACTGGCTATCTTATCGACAACTTCATGTGCGGAATGGGATGCTTTGTCTATAGTTTCCATGATGGTTTCCTCTCTGTTTTGAGCCGCTTGTCATTCGGGTTTATGGTCATTTACGGTCGGACGGGCAGCCGCTTAACAGGCGGCTCAGCAGAAAGCCGCCTGCTATGGCAATGCCTAGTGATGTAACGGGGTTGTCGCGGACATAGCCGCGACAATTTTCCAGTACTTGCTGTTCGGCATTTTTTAGTTGCGCTTCTTTTTCGCCAATCGCTTCGGCGGCCTGATTGGCCGCATTGGCGATCTTATCGACAGCCTCATGCGCAGAATGTGATGCGTTGTCTATTGTTTCCACGATGGTTACCTCTCTAGTTTGAGCCGCATGCCAGTTACGGAGTCAAGATTTATAACGTTTAACGGTTGGCCTAGCATCGGCTCGATAGACGGCCCAGAACAAAGCTGACCGCCGCCGTGATAAGTACAGACGTTATGGGATTATCGCGGACATAACCGCGACAATTTTTCATCAAGTGCTGTTCGGCATTTATCAGTTGTTCGCCTTTTTCGCCCAGTGTTTCAACGGCCTGATGGGTCGTACTGGCGATCTTATCGTAAGCCTCATTGGCCAGATCAGCTGCTTTGTCTATAGTTTCCATGATAGTTTCCTGGTTTATTTGAGACGCATGTCATTCTTGACCGAATTCACACCTTTAACGTTACGGGCAATTTCGATCGCTTTGTTAATATCGGCACGCGAAGTCACGAAGCCGCTCAATTGAACTACGCCCTTGAAGGTTTCAACATTGATCTCGGCGGAGCTTAAGCCAGGCTCATTCAATAGGGCTGCTTTAACCTTGGTGGTGATAACACTGTCATCAACATACTCGCCGGTTCCCTCGTGCTTTTCCGTCGATGCGCAACCTGCGGCAGTCAGTAACGTCAGAACCAAAAAAATGCGGAAAAAACTCTAATTAGGTATTTCATGATTAAATCTCCAGTTGGTGTCTATTTCAGTAGGCTGAAGAAGCCCTTTGATAGCTTCGACAGGTTTAGGACAGGCGGTCCACCGAGATAGCTTTAAAGCGCAAAAAACAAGCCGACTATGATTCGACTTACGATCAGGTGCTGTTTTAGCAACCGATTACAGGTCTCGCGTCGAATACTCGACAGAAACCTTAAAGACACTTTAGCTGCAAAGTTTGCTGTAGTCGGTACGGTAGAGCACATACCGGCAATGTGGGCACTTTAAGGAACGCGTACTAAATAATTTCAACAGCTTGCTCCCTCTCCCTTCGGGAGAGGGTTGGGGTGAGGCGATAAGGTTTTGTGCATGTTCCTAAGCTGTAATTTTCATGAAAACCTCTCCACTTTAGTTCGTCAGTGCGGACATCTCATGGCTGCTGTGTTGGTCACCATGTCAGCCAGCGCCGCAGCAGCCATTGGATTTTCGGCGTCAGGCGTGTGCGGTTGTAGGCGTCCGCTGCCTTCTTGATCGCTTCAGCCTGGGTCGGATAGGCATGGATGACGTGGGCGAGGGTACGCAGTCCGATTCCCGCGACCATAGCCAGCGTGATCTCGTTGATCATATCGCCTGCATGACGGGCGACGATTGTCGCGCCGAGTATCCGGTCCGTCCCCTCCTTGACGTGGATCTTCACGAAGCCCACTTCCTCGTCGTCGGCGATCGCGCGGTCCACGTCGTGCATCGGGATGGTGAAGGTCTTCACCGGGATGTCCCGCTCGCGCGCCTGCCGCACATAAAGCCCGACATGAGCGATTGCCGGATCGGTGTAGGTGCACCACGGAATCGTCAGTGCACTCAGACGCTGACGGCCGAGGAACAGCGCATTCTGAACCACGATGCGCGCCGACGCGTCGGCGGTATGGGTGAACTTGTGCTCCAGGCAGGCATCGCCGGCGGCATAGATGCGCCGGTTGCTGCTGCACAGGAAATCATCGACCCGGATGCCGGTGACAGTGTCGAAATCGACGCCCGCGGCTTCCAGATTCAGGCCGTCGACATTCGGTATCCGGCCTGTGCCGACCAGAATGGCATCGACCGCTACCGTGATGCTGTAGTCGTCGCTGACCAGATCGACGAGCTTTTGCCCGCCTTCCACGCGTATGTTGACGGCTCTGGTGTTCAGGCGCACCTCGATGCCGTCGCGCGCAAATGCATCCGAGAGGAGCTGTGCGGCGTCGCGCTCTTCCTTGGGCAGGAACAGCGGCTTTTCCTGCGCAATAATGGTCTGCGCTCCGAAGCGGCAGAACGCCTGCGCCAGTTCGCAGCCGAGCGGGCCGCCGCCGATGACCAGCAGGCGGCGCGGCAGCTCGGTCAGGTCGAAGATGTTCTCGTTAGTCAGGTAGTCGGTCTTTACGAGGCCGGGAATACAGGTTGTGTTCGGCCGCGCGCCGGTAGCGATAAGCGCCTTTTTGAAGCGCAGTTTCGTGCCATCCACGGCCAGCGTATCGGTTCCGGTGAAGTACGCCTGGCCGAAGAAGACATCCACGCCGGCCGCGATCAGCCGGTGCACCGAATCGGAGCGGCTGATGCGGGCGCGAATACCGCGCATGCGCTCCATCACGGCAGCAAAGTCAACGCGGATGTCGCCAGGGATTTGCGCGCCATACTGCTCGGCATTGCGCATCTCGGCATACAGCCGCGCCGTGCGGATGACCGCTTTCGACGGCACGCAGCCGACATTCAGGCAGTCGCCTCCGAGCAGTTCGCGCTCGACCAGCGCGACCTTCGCGCCCAGTGCCGCTGCGGCATGCGCCGCCACCAGTCCTGCGGTGCCGGCACCGACGACGACCAGATTGTACCGGCCTGCCGGCTGCGGATTGCGCCATCCGGCTGGATGCACGTTGTCCAGCCGCTCGCGATCGTGCGCGTCCGGTGGGGCTGTCGAATAAAAGGCGTTGCGCTGCTGCATGGTTGCGATCCTTGAATAAAGGAAGCGGCTAAAGCCAGCCGCCTCGGAATCCGGCGCGCCGTAAACCGGCGTGGACATAGGGACAGTCCCGCATCAGCCGCCAGATCAGTTGGGTGCGATAGTTTTCGATCATCAGCACCACGATGCCTTGGTCTAGCCCGAAGTGGCCGTCCGAAACCCAGGCGCTACTGTCGGCATTGGCGAGAGTCGGATTGAAACTGCTGGTGTACTGCTGAGCGGTCAGCATTTCGGGATAGCGTTGCAGCATGTTGCGTGCGGCGCATAAGGCGATCTCGGGCGCGAACGGCAGCGATGCCAGCGCCGCCCATCCGCTGAGCGTTCCGTCATCGGGCCCGTACGGCACGCCACGCGCGGCATAGCCGAACAAGCGGCGCCGCTCGTTGGCCAGTTCGGGCAGCAGATTGCTCGGGCCATCGCAGGCCGTCAGGCCCCAGCAGTTTTCGTCATAACCGGCGAACCGGTGCGGGTTGCGCCGCGCGTACTCGCGCTGAACCTCGATTGCCCGTCGGCTGTTCTCGAAATAGTCGCAGCGCTTCTCGCGCATGAAGCGATCCCGAATGCCGCGAAAATCGATCCAGGCGTGAGAGAACTGGTGCATGAACAGCGGCCCCGCATACAGGTAATCGTAGCCGTACAGATGTTCCCATTGATAGGTTGCCGTCCAGGCCTCATAACTGTCGTCCTTGAGCGGATGCGTCGGCGAGCCCATCGCGAGGACATAGAGGATGATAGACTCGTTGTAACCCTCCCACCCGTAGTGCAGGAATCCGCATTCCGGCTTCCAGCCTTGCCTGATCGTTGCCGCTCCGCCCTGCGACCATCGCCAGTCGACGCGAAGGTATAGCATCGTGACGAGTTCGCGCAGTTCGGTTTCCTCTGGCGTATTCGCGGTGAAGTACAGGCTTGCGGTCAGCGCCCCGGCAAGCAGCAGCGCGGAGTCGATCGTCGACAGCTCCGAGCGCCAGACGCGGGCGCCGGTGTGCATGTCGAGAAAGTGGTAGTAGAAACCCTTGAAGCCGGTCGCCTCCGGGCTGCCGCTTTGATCGCTGTCACGAAAGAAACGCAACACGGAAAGACTGCGTTCGACTGCGTCGGCCCGTTCCATCCAGCCGCGCTCCACCGCCATCGGATAGGCCGACAGGGCGAACCCGACGACGGCAATGCTGGCCGGCGAATTCTCGCGCGAGTTGTCGGCGATCAATCCATTGGCCGGATTTACGGTTTGCAGGAAGTAACCGAACGCGGCACGCTGGAGCTGGTCGAGCCTCTGCTCGTTGATCAAAGACTCGCTGCTCATGCGGCGAAGCCTCGGAAAGACAGTTCGTATGCGAGATCCGGCGTGAGTGAATCTGTTTTCACGGTTTAATCTTCTTTAGGCATGATTTTCGTGACGGACTTCGGCCGGGCGTGTTTGGTCGCAGGCTGCATTTGCGTGTTCCCAAAATCCTCGGATGGATATGTGATCGAGGAGTCCCGGACGTTGGCAAACGCAGTGAGAGTATGAACCTGACGGTGAGTTGCGCTCATGATGTCCTCGGTGCGAATTCCACGAACCAACAAGGCATCTGCGATGAGTGAGCGATGACAGCGCCACGGCACCGCTTCAGCGCACATCAATACGATTTGATCTTGGTCTGCCCGGCGGATCAATTCTTCTAGGCTCTGCGCAAACTCAGGAGTTTGCATGTAATCAGCATATCCTCGAAAAGAGGCATTATGCCAACCCACGTTTAGTGAATCGCTCTTTGCATGACGCAGGCCGCCGAGTCCAGGCATGTGAACATATTCTAAGCCGGCTTTCTTTAACGAACGTTGCAAGGTTTCCTTGTTGAACTGCGGATTGTGCCGGGAACACGGTAGGGTGCGCACATCGATTACGCATGTTGCCCCGTGTGCCTGAAGCAGGCGGATGAATTCCTCGAGCGTATGCGTGGAATGACCTATCGTCATTACCAACGGTGAAGGGTTTTCCTTTGGCATGCTTTATTCCTCCGTTAAGCCGTTCGGAACAGGTAGCCCCCGGCGATAGGTTTGCCCATCTAAGAGATCCACGATGTTGTCTGGGCGGCAGCGCAACCCCCATACCGTTAAGTCCAGCCGAAAAGGTGATATGGCTCCAGCAACAACGTATCCAGTCTCATGCATCCGGTTTCGGGATTGAGGTCTTAGCCGGCAACCGTCCTTTGAGATCCTGGGCAGTGAACGGACCCGGCTCGGCAATCAATTGGCGAGCGGCTTCCACTTGTTCCCACACATTCCACAGCAGCACGCCTCGGACGCGGCCGCTCTGTAAGTAGTAGATGACGCCTTCCTCGTTGGGACGCTTCCAGTCGGCAAAAGTCTCTAAGCGCGAGTCCAGTTCGCCGACGGCTTCGTATCCCAAATCGAACATATCGGAGTAAAAGAACGGCAGGTGATGATAGGGTTCAGCTTTGCCTGCCATGTTTCGCCCCGCCAACCGTCCCATGGAATTGGCGTTGTCCTCGTGTTCGACTCGGATGCGCTTTCCCAACGCAGGATTGTAGAATGCGGCAACGTCTCCTGCCGCATAGATGTCGGAATGGTTGGTGCGCAGGAACTCGTCCACGATGATTCCGTTTTCCACCTCAAGCCCCGCGGATTGGGCGAGTTCGACGTTCGGTTCGATGCCGACTCCCGCCACCACGCCGTCCACCACGATTTCCCGGTTAGTACGCGTTTTCAAAACATGTTGGTTGCCGCGTGTTTCCAAACCGACAATCTCTTCGCCTGCCAATATCTCAACGCCTTTTTGCCGGTAGAAGCCGGACACAAACTGAGCGAGAGGGCCCGGGAATATGCGATCTACAATAGCTTTGTCGGGGAAAATCATCACCACTTCTTTCCCGTTCATAGCCAGCGCCGCCGCGACCTCCGAACCGATAAACCCGCCGCCGATGACGGCAAACCGCCGCCCCGTTTCGGTGAGCGCGCGAAGACGCCGGTAGTCCGGCAGGGTGCGGAAGTAGATGATATGGTCACCGCCGAACGGCAGGCGTCGCGGCTTGCCGCCCGTAGCCAACAAGAGTTTTTGATAGGTGAAAACGTCTCCCTTGTCGTCCACGACACGTTTTTGCTGGGGAAAAATTTCTTTGACGGTACGGCCAAGGTGAATCTCAACGCCTTTGTTCTCCGTCTTGCGCCAGATGACGTCCATGGGCTTGCCCTTCCAAAGCGCCTTTGACAGAGGAGGGCGGTCGTACGGAGCGTCGAGCTCCGCGCTGATCAGCCCGATGCCGCCGGTTGAATCGACTTCGCGGATGCCATCTACCGCGGCGGCTGCGGTCATCCCGCCGCCGATGATCAAATACGGGTAGTTCGTCATGGTTGGGTCTCCTGTCTTGTACTTACTCTTTCCAGAGTTGCTGTTCGGACTCGCGCAGCGCCCTTACAGATTGAGAAGAAATTGTCCATTACACACAGAATGTTGTCTGTACGCTGACGTACGTAAAGCGGAAAAAAGGGCATTGAGCCCAATATAACCGGAGCGGCCCGGCGCTGAATGATTTTTTGGACAGCTTGATGATGACCATCGCCAGAATGCCGACCATTGTCCAGAACCCGTCAGTTTGGGTCATCATTGCCTCACCTTTCCGGCGAATGGATCATCGTTGCCACAGGATGTGGGCCGCTTCCAATGGGATCGCCACACCGTCGCAGTGCGGTATTATTCGCGCCGTATAGTCCGTTGCGGGGCGGGTCGCCGGCACTGCCGCGCTGTAAACGGAGCCGCCAGACGCATCAGCCGGTTGTCGCAGGCGCTTCATATCCACTCGCTCGGGTGCGTTACCGTCAATGCCGTTAGCATAAAGTTCGACTCGCACTGCCTCCGGATTAAGATCATCGAGATACACTTGAACTTCAAATCGGTGTTGCTCGCCGTCAGTTTCTATTTTAACTTCTCCGAAGTGTAGCGCGGCCCATTTCAGTTCCAGACTCCGCTGCCATTCGACTATTTGCCTGCCGATTGCGCCTTTATTGGCAATGCGCAATTGGTAGGCGGTCGCAGCCGGGAGGTAATGTTGCTCGGTGTATTCGCGCACGGTGCGGTTGCCTGAGAAACGCGGGGTCAATTGCGCCATGCTTTCCCTCATCCGCGCCACCCAGCCGGTAGGAATGCCCCGTTCATCGACAGTGTAAAACTCGGGGATCACTTCGTGTTCAAGCAGGTCGTAGAGTGCGTTGGCCTCGATCGCGTCCCAGGCAGGATCGTGGTCGTGTTCCTGGCCGTCCCCCAACGCCCAGCCCACTTCCGGCGAGTAGGCTTCCGCCCACCAGCCGTCCAATTCCGACAGATTGAGGCCGCCATTGACCAGCACCTTCATGCCGCTGGTTCCGCACGCTTCCCAGGGCCGCCTTGGCGTATTGATCCAGACATCCACGCCTTGCACCAACTGCTCGGTCAAATGCATGTCGTAGTCACTGAGGAAGATCACATGAGGGCGCGCCTCGGGGCGTTGGATGAAATGAGTCCATTGCTGGAGACACCGTCTGTAGAACCACCCAGGGATTCTGCGTGAGTTCCCATAGTTCCGGATCAAGTTGCCCCCAGACCTGGTCGGTGGCATGACTCCATGACCAGCGCATATCCAGTGCCAGCTCCGCCAGGGCATCGAATCCCTCGACTTCGGTGGGCAAAAGGCTGTATATCGGGTGGCTGACACGGGTTTGTTTGCTTATGTTTTCNCCTTCATGACCGGAAAATACTTTAGCTGCAAAACTAACTTTGGTCGGTACGGTAGATCAAATAAGGCAGGGGCTATGGGCTTGTAATAATCTATTCCTT
>scf_100011_pt652 | contig 10636 bp, 5 predicted proteins | sample Micenr1anaerobic_FD_49594 | JGI IMG/M metagenome (IMG submission 49594) | reverse complement strand
CTGGGTGCCATCGCATTTTCCCTCCGACGCCCATGGCCTCGGCTATTTCGATGGAACCCATCTTTTCGAACACGCCGACCCGCGCCAAGGCTTTCAACCGGAATGGCATAGTTCGATTTTCAATTATGGCCGCCATGAAGTACGCGCATTTTTGACCAGCAGCGCGTTATTCTGGCTTGATAAATATCATATTGATGGACTGCGCCTGGACGCGGTGGCGTCGATGCTTTACCTGGATTATGGCCGCAAAGAAGGCGAATGGATTCCCAACCGTAATGGCAGCAGGGAGAACCTGGATGCGATTACTTTCCTGCGCAACCTGAACGAGGCTATCTATCGCGATTATCCCGACACGCAGACTTTCGCCGAAGAATCGACTGCCTGGCCGATGGTCTCCCGTCCCGGCAATGTAGGCGGCCTGGGGTTTGGCCTGAAGTGGAATATGGGTTGGATGCATGACACGCTGGGATATTTTTCAGAAGATCCGCTTAACCGGAAATATCACCACGCACAGCTTATTTTCAGCATCTGGTATGCGTTTTCGGAGAACTTCGTGCTGCCTTTGTCGCACGACGAAGTGGTCTACGGCAAGGGTTCGTTGATCGGAAAAATGCCCGGCGACGAATGGCAGCAGTTCGCCAACCTGCGCTTATTGTATGGCTATATGTGGGGGCATCCGGGCAAGAAGCTGTTGTTCATGGGTTGCGAATTCGGACAGAAACGCGAGTGGCAGCACGACGAGAGCCTGGAATGGGAGGTGCTGCAATATCCTATGCACTCAGGGCTTCGGCGCTGGGTCGAGGATCTCAACCGTTTTTACCGTAGCGAAGCGGCGCTCTATCAGCAAGACTTCAACCACGACGGCTTTCAATGGATGGATTGTAACTACGCGGAAAAAAGTGTGGTCAGCTTTGTGCGCCGTGGCTACAACCCTGACGATACGCTGTTGGTGGTCTGCAATTTTACGCCCGTCGTCCGCGAGAATTACCTGGTCGGGGTGCCGAGCGGCGGTTACTGGCAAGAAGTGCTCAACAGCGATACCGAACTCTATGGCGGCAGCGGCGTGGGCAATTTCGGCGGCGTTGAAGCGGGCCCCGTATCTGCCGGTGACATGTTTCATTCACTGATGCTGCGTCTTCCGCCATTGGGTGTCCTGTTCTTCAAACAAGGGAGCGGGTCATGAAAGGCACACAAAAGCTCGACGGCAGACGGCGCGTAGTTATCGAAAATGTGCAACCTGAAATCGATTCGGGGCGTTTTCCGATCAAACGCGTCATAGGTCAGAGCGTGGAGGTGGAGGCAGACGCGTTCACCGACAGCCACGATGCATTGGCCTGCCTGTTGCGCTACCGGCACGCGTCGGAAACCGGCTGGCATGAAGTCGCCATGACGCCGCTAATCAATGATCGTTGGCGCGCGTCGTTCCCGATCACCGAACTGGGCCAATATGTCTACACACTGACGGCCTGGATCGATCATTTTTTTCGTGGCGATATGAGTTTTCGCGTCGCAACGATGCCCAGGATATCGCCGTAGCACTTCAGGCCGGTGCGATGCTGGTGGAGGCGGCGGCGACACGTGCCGACGGCAAAAATCAGATGCAGTTACAGCAGATTGCCGAGGCATTACGCACTGTCAAGCCGGATGCCGGAAGTGCATTGGCGCTTTCCGAAACCCTGGCGAGCTTAATGCGGCAACATCCAGACCGCAGTTTGGCTACGGATTATCCCGGACTGCTAAGCGTGTGGTCCGAACCGATCAAAGCGCAGTACAGCACATGGTATGAATTTTTTCCGCGCTCCTGCATGGGCGATGACATGGATCACGGCAGCTTCGCCGAATGCGAAAAGCGCTTGCCATCTGTGGCGGCAATGGGCTTCGACGTGGTGTATTTGCCGCCGATTCATCCGATCGGCCTGACCCAACGCAAGGGCGCGAATAACGCGCTGGTAGCGACTGAGACCGATGTAGGCAGCCCGTGGGCGATCGGCGCGGCGGAGGGCGGCCATAAAGCGATTCATCCGCAACTGGGCACGCTGGACGACTTCCACCGCCTGGTGATCAAAGCCCGTGAACTGGGCATTGACGTAGCGCTGGACATCGCCTTTCAATGCTCTCCCGATCATCCTTATGTGCGCGAGCATCCGGAATGGTTCCGCCACCGCGCGGACGGCAGTATCCAGTATGCCGAAAATCCGCCCAAGAAATATGAAGACATTGTCCCGTTCAATTTTGAATGCGACGCATGGAATGAGCTATGGCAGGAACTGCTGGATATATTCCTGTTCTGGATTAAACAAGGGGTTTACATATTCCGGGTCGACAACCCGCACACCAAACCGTTCCCGTTTTGGGAATGGCTGATTGCCGAGGTGAAGCGCACGCACCCCGAGACGATTTTTCTGGCTGAAGCATTTACCCGTCCGAAAATCACTTACCGTCTCGCCAAGCTTGGCTTCAGCCAATCCTATACTTATTTCTCGTGGCGCAATGCGAAAAGCGAACTTGAAAGCTATTTCACCGAACTCAGCCGTACTGAAGTGCGCGAATATTTCCGGCCCAATCTGTGGCCGAATACGCCCGACATCCTTCCCGAATATTTGCAATTCGGAGGTCGCCCGGCGTTTATGCTGCGCCTGGTACTGGCGGCCACGCTGGGAGCGAATTACGGCATCTACGGCCCGGCTTACGAGCTGATGGAGGCGGCTCCCCGCGAGGCGGGCGGAGAAGAATATCTCAATTCAGAGAAATACCAGGTGCGCCGCTGGAAGCTTGACCGTGCCGACAGCCTGCAGGATTTTATCGCACGGGTGAACCGCATACGCAGGGAAAGCCCGGCACTGCAACAGGATCAAAGCCTGCAATTTTTTGATGCGAGCAATGACAGTCTGCTTTGTTACGCAAAAACCACAGCAGATAACGTTGACACTATTTTGGTCGTCGCCAATCTGGATCCACATCATACCCAATCCGGTTGGGTCACACTGCCACTGGAGTTGCTTGGGCTGGATATGGATCGTAGTTACCAGGTACAGGATCTGCTGACGTCCGCGCGTTTTTTGTGGAATGGCCCGCGCAACTACGTAGAAATCAATCCCCTGGTTGCGCCCGCGCATATTTTCAAATTGCGTCGGCGTGTGCGTACCGAACACGACTTCGACTACTTTTGTAAGAGAAAACTATGAGCCTAGAAAAATCATTTCGTCCACGAAAAACACAAAAAGCACGAAAATTTTCAAAGAGATACCAAGCTGTAGAACGTCACCCAGAAGGTGAATGGCTAACTCAATACAACGTACTGATTTATTTCGTGTCTTTCGTGTTTTTCGTGGATAAACTGCGGTGTTTAGGATGAGCGAGATAAAACCCGGCGAGATCAACGCGCAATGGATGGAAGACCCGCTCTGGTATAAAGATGCCGTTATTTACGAACTGCACGTCAAAGCTTTCTTTGACAGCGACAATAACGGCACCGGGGATTTTACCGGGTTAATCCAGAAGCTCGATTATCTTCAGGATTTAGGGGTGAACACGCTGTGGCTGTTACCCTTCTACCCCTCGCCGATGCGCGACGACGGTTATGACATATCGGACTATCGCAACATCCATCCCGAGTACGGCACCATGGCCAATTTCAAGCAGTTCGTGAAGGAAGCCCACCGCCGCGGTCTCAAGGTTATCACCGAGATGGTCATTAATCACACCTCCGACCAGCATCCCTGGTTTCAGGCGGCGCGCCGTGCACCTGCCGGTTCGAGCAAGCGGAATTACTACGTATGGAGCGACACCGACAAGAAATTCCCCGAGACGCGCATTATCTTCCAGGATGCCGAGAAATCCAACTGGGCCTGGGATGAGGAAGCTAAAGCCTATTACTGGCATCGTTTCTTCTCCCATCAACCGGATCTCAACTTCAATAACCCGCAGGTGGTCAAGGCGGTTATCAGACTGATGCGGTTTTGGCTGGATCAGGGCGTTGACGGCGTGCGTCTGGACGCGATCCCCTATCTGTGCGTGCGCGAGGGCACCCAAAACGAAAACCTGCCCGAAACCCATGCCGTGATCAAACAAATGCGGGCGGTGCTTGATGAGCATTACCCTGACCGCGTGTTTCTGGCCGAAGTCAATCAGTGGCCGGAAGATGTGCGCGACTATTTCAGTGACGGCAATGAATGTCAGATGGCTTACCATTTCCCCCTGATGCCGCGGATGTATATGGCTATCGCTCAGGAAGACCGTCATCCGATCGTCGACATCATGCGGCAGACCCCGGATATTCCGGAAACCTGCCAATGGGCCATTTTTCTGCGCAATCACGACGAGCTGACCTTGGAGATGGTCACTAGCGAAGAACGCGACTATATGTACCAGATGTACGTCAGTGATCCTCGCGCACGCGTGAACGTCGGCATTCGACGCCGACTGGCGCCGCTGATGGATAATGAGATCGATAAAATCAAGCTGATGAACAGTTTGCTGCTGTCCATGCCGGGTTCGCCGATCATCTATTACGGCGACGAGATAGGCATGGGGGACAACTTCTTCCTGGGCGATCGCAATGGCGTGCGGACGCCCATGCAATGGAGTCCGGACCGTAATGCGGGTTTTTCCCGCGCCGATCCGCAGCGCCTGTATCTGCCGCCTATCATGGATCCGGTGTATGGCTACGAATCAGTCAATGTGGAAGCGCAGCTGCGCGAACGTGCTTCGCTGTTGAACTGGATGCAGCGTGTGCTGGCGCTGCGCAAAAATCATCAGGCATTCGGACGCGGGAAACTGGTTTTTTTGCACCCCGGAAACCGCAAGATACTCGCCTATTTCAGACTCTACGAAGACGACATTATTTTGTGCGTTAGCAACCTGTCGCGTGCCGCGCAAGCGGTCGAGCTTGATCTTTCCGCTTATAAAGGACGTGTGCCGGTAGAATTGATGGGGCGTTCGGCTTTTCCGCCTATTGGCGAATTGCCCTACCTGCTCACCCTGCCCGGACATAACTACTATTGGTTCCGGCTGGCCAGCGGCGAAGAGGTTCCGGCGTGGCATGAGGAACACTTGCTACCCGAGGAATTGCCGACGCTGGTGCTGTTCGATGGATGGCACAGCTTCTTCCGAAATCGGGTTGTGTCCTGGCGCATGGTCATGGCGGATAAGGTGCGTACCCAGCTCGAAGAAGACGCATTACCGCGCTTTGTCGCAGTACAACGTTGGTATGGAGCCAAGGGCGAGATGATAAAACGTGTGGTCATTACCGATTACGCAGAGTGGGTCAATGCGGATAATAAATGGCTGGTAGCCCTGTTCGATATCGAAGGCCGGACCGGAGAGCCGCTTAGCTGTTTTTTGCCTCTTGCACTGGCATGGGAAAACGGCAACGAGGAACGCCTGCATGCCATTTCGCCGACCACCGTTGCCAAAGTGCGCCAACAGGCGCAAGTTGGAATCATGGGAGATGCATTTGCCGACGGGGCATTTTGTCGGGCGGTGGTACAGGCCATCGGCGCGAATCAAACGCTGCCTTGCGAACAAGGCACTATTCGCTTCTCGCCCACCGAGGCTTTCGCTGCACTCGCAGGGGCTGAATTCGCCGGCCTGTCAGTACGACCGCCCGGCACACAAGGCAGCAATACCGCTGTCGTGCTGGGTGAACAATTATTCCTGAAAGGCTACCGGCATCTGCAAATCGGGACTCACCCGGAATTTGAGGTCGGACGCTTTCTAACCGAAGTGGCTCACTTTCCCAATACGGCACCCCTGTTCGGCGTAGTCGAGTATCAAGGCACAGACGGCAACAACATGACGCTGGCGTTGCTACAGGGCTATATCGAAAACCAGGGCGACGGCTGGAGCTACACGCTGAATTACCTGGGACGTTTTCTGGAAGAATGCCGCACAGCAGCCTTACCGCTCGCCGCCCCGGATCAAGTACATGCCGCCTACCTGGTTCTGATCCATACGCTCGGTCAGCGGACCGGCGAACTGCACAATGCGCTGGGTAAAACGACGGGAGATATAGCCTTCGATCCCGAACCGGTTACCGACACCGATCTTGCGGACTGGATACTTCATGTGCAAGCGGAAGCGACAGCTACGCTGGATCTGCTTGAACGTCGGAAGGATGGGCTTGCCGAAACTGCCCGCGAGACAGCACAAATATTGCTCGCGCAGCGCAACGCACTTAAGGACCGTATCCAAGCCTGCATTTCCGGGCAGATTAAAGCGGTCAAGACACGCTACCACGGCGATTATCATCTGGGCCAAGTGCTGCTCACGCAGAATGATTTCGTGTTCACCGATTTTGAGGGTGAACCGGCGCGTCCGTTTGCCGAGCGTCGCCACAAACACTCGCCCTTGCGCGATGTGGCCGGCATGCTGAGATCGTTCAACTATGCTGCCCACACCGCACTTGCGCACGCCACCGCAGAACGACCCGCGGACTTGGCAAAGTTTGAACCTCTGGTGCGCGACTGGGAAACCGAGGCTGGACGCGTTTTCCTCGCCGCCTATGATGAAGCAGCACCCGGTTCCGGACTGTCCGCTCCGGATGCATCGCTACGCGGCTTACTCGACCTGTTCCTGCTGGAAAAGGCGCTTTACGAGGTGCGCTACGAACTTGACGTCCGCCCGGATTGGGTAGCCATTCCGTTGCACGGCATCCTGTCGCTACTATTTCCAATAATGAATCTACCCAAATAATCGTCCACGAAAAACACAAAAAACACGAAAAAATTTATATTTTTCGTGCCTTTCGTGATTTTCGTGGATAACTGCTCTATCTCAATGTGAGCATTCAAACGAGAGAACTCAATATGACTAAACCGATAACTGAAGTCTGGCCCGGCCGCCCCTATCCCCGCGGCGCATTCTGGGATGGCGAAGGCGTGAATTTTGCCATTTTTTCCGAGCATGCCGAAAAAGTCGAGTTGTGCCTGTTCGATCCCAAGGGCAAGAACGAAGTCCAGCGCATCGAACTGAAAGAGCGCAGCGATATGGTCTGGCACTGCTATCTGCCTGAGGTCCGCCCAGGGCTGCTTTATGGTTTCCGCATGCACGGACCTTATCGTCCGGAGGAAGGGCATCGCTTCAATCCAAACAAGCTGCTGATAGAACCCTATGCGAAAGATATCGTCGGAACGCCGCGCTGGAGCGACGCCCATTTCGGCTACAGCATCGGCAGCAAGCACGCCGATCTTTCTTTCAGTCGCCGCGACAATGCCGGCGTTATGCCGAAGTGCCGGGTTATCGACCAGACCTTCATCTGGGGAAATGACCAGCCCCCCGACATACACTGGCACGATATGGTGATTTATGAGCTGCACGTCAAAGGCTTTACCATGCAGCATCCGGGCATCCCGGAACAGTTTCGCGGCACCTACGCCGGTTTGGCAATGGAGCCGGCCATCGCGCATCTCAAGCGGCTGGGCGTGACCACGGTTGAACTGATGCCGGTGCATACTTTCCTCGACGACCGCCACCTGGTCGAACGAGGCATGCGCAATTACTGGGGCTATAACTCGATTGGCTTCTTGGCCCCTGATTCCCGTTATTCGGCGAGCGGCCAGATAAGCGAGTTTAAAACCATGGTAAAGACCCTCCATAAGGCGGGCATTGAGATCATTCTGGATGTAGTCTACAACCACACCGCCGAAGGCAATCAGCTGGGGCCGACGTTGTCTTTCCGCGGCATCGACAACGCTTCCTACTATCGCCTGGAGGCTGATAATCCGCGCTATTATAGAGACTACACCGGCTGCGGCAACACCCTGAACATGCAACATTCGTGCGTACTCCAGTTGATCATGGACAGCCTGCGTTACTGGGTGCTGGACATGCATGTGGACGGCTTCCGTTTCGATCTGGCTTCCGCGCTGGCGCGGGAGTTGCACGAAGTCAACCAGCTGGGCACCTTCTTCGACACCATCCGTCAGGACCCGGTTCTGAGCACCATCAAGCTGATTGCCGAACCCTGGGATCTGGGTGAAGGCGGCTATCAAGTGGGCAACTTCCCGATGGGCTGGGCGGAATGGAACGACAAGTATCGCGACAGTGTTCGCGCCTATTGGAAAGGCGATGGCGGGCAACTCGGGGAGTTGGCGCAACGGCTGACAGGATCCAGCGACCTTTACGAACTCAGCGGACGCAAGCCGCATGCCAGCATTAATTTCATCAATGCGCACGACGGGTTTACCTTGCATGATCTGGTGACCTACGACACCAAGCACAACGAAGCCAATCAGGAAGACAACCGCGACGGTAACGACAATAACCATTCCTGGAATTGCGGCGTCGAGGGAGAAACCGACGATCAGGCGATTAATGCCTTGCGCGCCCGCCAGAAACGCAACCTTCTCGCGACCCTGCTGTTTTCACAAGGGGTTCCCATGCTGGTTGCAGGCGACGAGATGGGCCGTACCCAGCAAGGCAATAACAACGCCTATTGTCAGGACAACGCGATCAGCTGGCTAAACTGGGAACTGAAGCAACAGGACAAGGATTTGCTTGAATTCACCCAACGCATTATCAGTTTGCGCAAAGAGCATCCCTTGTTCCGGCGACGCTATTTCTTTCAGGGACACCCCATACGCGGCAGCGAGGTAAAAGATCTGGTCTGGCTCAATCCGGACGGGTCCGAAATGAGCGATGAAGACTGGAATCAGCCATTTTCGCGGTGTCTGGGCGTACACTTTATCGGCGATTCCTTGATTGAAACCGACGGGCGCGGACGGCGTTTAATCGACAATAATCTGCTGCTGCTGATCAATGCGCATCATGAGGATATTGCCTTTACGCTGCCGGAATTCGACGAGCATTACTATTGGGATGTATTGCTCGATACCTTTAACAGCACCGGCACGCCGGAATCTTCCCGCTACAAAGTCGGACAAAGCTATCCCGTGCATGGACGGGCGCTGGTGCTTTTGAAACAAGGCAAGACTCAATGATAAGCTCACACAACATGCCTTTTGGCGCCTGCATGCTGCCTGATGGCGGCATACGTTTCCGCCTGTGGGCGCCGGCGGTAAAGCAGGTCGAGTTAATACTGGAAAATGACACCGACAAAGAAATTATCCTGCCGATGCACCCGCTTGCAGACGGCTGGTTCCAGATCGAGACGTCGCCGTTACAGGCGGCACCCGGAACCTTATATCATTACCGACTGGACGACGGGCTTAACGTACCCGATCCGGCGTCGCGCGCCAATCCCCAAGACGTCCACGGTCCCAGTCAGGTGGTCGATGCGACTGCCTTTATCTGGCAGGACGATAGCTGGCAGGGCCGTCCCTGGCATGAAGCGGTCATCTATGAGCTGCATCTGGGTACATTCAAAATGGAGGGTACCTTCAGGGCAGCCATCCAGCGTCTCGACTACTTGGTGGAATTAGGTATTACCGCCATTGAGCTGATGCCGGTGGCGGATTTTCCAGGCACGCGCAACTGGGGCTACGACGGTGTGCTGCTGTTTGCGCCCGACCACAGTTACGGCACTCCGGACGAATTGAAGGCGCTGGTGCAGGCGGCGCATGCGCGCGGATTGATGGTGTTGCTCGACGTGGTGTACAACCACTTCGGGCCGGACGGCAATTATCTTCATGCCTATGCGCCGCAGTTCTTTAGCGAGCGCCATCACACGCCGTGGGGTGCGGCTATTAATTTTGACGGCGACGGCAGCCGCACAGTGCGCGATTTTTTCATTCACAATGCGTTGTACTGGCTTGAGGAATACCATTTCGACGGGCTGCGGCTCGACGCGGTGCATGCCATTATTGACGACAGTCGGCCGGACATCGTCGAAGAACTGGCTGCGGCAGTTCAGGCCGGGCCTGGACAAACCCGCAAGGTCCACCTGATACTGGAGAACGACGCCAATACGGCTCGATATCTAAAGCCAGGAACCATTGCCGCCCAGTGGAACGACGATATTCACCATGCCCTGCACTGCCTACTGACCGGCGAACGCGACGGCTACTACGCCGATTATGCCGATCGGCCGACACACCATCTGGCGCGCTGTCTGGCGGAGGGCTTTGCCTTCCAGGGCGAGCCTTCAGCGTTTCGCGAAGGTCGGCTGCGCGGCGAGCCCAGCGGAGATCTGACGCCGGGCGCTTTCATCAATTTCATCCAAACGCACGACCAGATAGGCAACCGCGCTTACGGCGAGCGCATTGCGATGCTTGCTCAACAAAAGCCGCTGCAAGTTGCGCTGGCTGTGTTGCTGCTGGCGCCGTCGCCGCCCCTGCTGTTCATGGGCGAGGAATTTGCTGCGGCAACGCCCTTCCAGTTTTTCTGCGATTTTCAGGGAGAACTCGCCGACGCAGTCACCGAAGGGCGACGACGCGAATTCGCCGGTTTCCGTAAATTCGCCGATCCCGCCGCACGTGCAGGTATTCCCGATCCTAACGATCCGGCTACCTTCGTAAGGTGCAAGCTCAATTGGGACTGCCTGGATGAGCCGCAACACAAGGCCTGGCTCAAGTATTACCGCAGTTTGTTGGCGCTACGACGCACGCATGTAGTGCCACGCTTGTCGGGCATGGACGGTCACGCCGAGTTCGAATTGGTCGGGGCGTCGGGCCTGGTCGTACGCTGGCGTCTGGGTGACGGTGCTCGGCTGACGCTGTTGGCTAATCAGGGCGATGGT
>scf_100011_pt520 | contig 10800 bp, 7 predicted proteins | sample Micenr1anaerobic_FD_49594 | JGI IMG/M metagenome (IMG submission 49594) | reverse complement strand
GTAACCGCTTATATTCGGCTGAGGGTGGCAACACCGGCAACAGCTCGAAAACCCTGAAGGGCGAGCAGGGTGCGATTGATATTGCAACGTCGCGTGATCGTAATGGTAGATTGGGGTCAGTGTTTGTGGCAAAAAATTAACAATAGCTTGATTATTGTCGGCGGTCAAATTCCGCTGTTTATCTTAATATCTGATGTTACGCATTGTCCAAGGAAGCCACAAAAAGCTCGTTTGATAATAGAACGTGGATGTCCACTGATAAGGCTAATTTAAAATGGTCTGGGATCTTCAGCGGGTAGGGCGCGCCGTGCGCGCCTTAGAAACCAAGGCGCGCACGGCGCGCCCTACGGCTGACGGCTGACGGATATCTGTGCAGATCAGCCAGATTCGCGTTATCTATGTTCTATTTTCTAACCATGAGGTAGCTGTTTTTCTTGGATCACATCTTTCAGTTGGATGTGCGTAACATCAGTTAATAGGGAAAACTGACAGTAGCGTCTCAAGCTTCGACTCAAAAGAATCCAATCCGACCGACCAGTCAGCTCCCCGGTCATACCAATAAATCCACATGGAAAATAAAGCGCAAACCATGAATGCCAATATTGACCATTTTATGTCTACAAATAGCTTGTTTTTCACAACTGAGTCGCTTATCGCGGTTTTGGAAATAGGTTCCAAGTCATTGAGTCCGCTATAACCAGAGGGCGCAAGACGGAGCCATTGCAGTGACTTTAGTACCGGACGCGGAATTCTATCCAGTGAAATGAGATTGAGGAAAACTTGAATCGAGTAAACACCGCTTAGTAAAACAGCCAGTGTACCGACCCCCATCGCCAACAAAAATGGCAATGCATAGAAGCCGCAGAAAACGACTGCGATCAAGCCAAGAAACAGAAAACTTGTTTGCAAGTTCGCGGTGGAGCAGCGAAAACCGCTGAGCCGCCGAACGATTGCGTAGATCATAAACGCATGAAAAACATAGGATCCAAAGAACGCGATACCGGCACCCTTCAAACCGAAAGAGCTCACACAGATCCAAGCGAGACCAAGGTAGACGACAGTCCAGGCCAGCTCTGAAAATATCAGGAGGTTTTGCACGTTTTTTGCGACGATAATAAAGCCCATCGGCCAGGAAATCACGCGAAGGATCATGCCCAGACATAGCCAGCGCAAGATTTCCACCGCGCCTTCGAATTTAGGGGTGTAGAAGAGCGCGATGACCAGTGGTGCAAAGGTCAGGGTTGCTATAATGCCCGGTCCTGCTAACAACATGCTGACATGGGCTTGTTCATTCACCACGCGGTTGCATTCGGGATTGTCCTTGGCGATAGCGGCTAAGCGAGGATAGAAGTCCGCTCCCATCGCCTGCAAAATGAATCCGATATAGAGTCCACCCAGCGCCCAAGCCGATTGGTACAATCCTGCTGCGTCGAAGCCGACTTTGCGAACGACTATGAGGCGCACCGCATAGGCGGCTCCAGTCATCAACAAGCCGCTGACCATGAATGCGAAACCGAGCTTCAACAGGGCCGCTGCTTCCTGCCCCACTTGAGAAGCCGACACTGTATGCATTTGTGTCTGTATTTTTCGGCTGTACCACCATGACGTGAGGAGCGTCATCGCGGCGACAAGTACGAGCGATATTACTACCCCCTCTTCGCGGAGAAAATATACCGTGGGGATGCTGATGAGCGTCCCGAAAAGCGCCCCCAATACACTCATCTTGGCGAGGTCGGAGATTCTGCGCATGCCTTGTATCAATGCGCCCTGACCTGCGGAGACTAGATTGAAAAATACAGCAATTGACAGTAGCGCTACAGCGGTAGCATGTTGGTCGTTGCCAAAAGTCAGCTTCGACAGCGGCCCGGAAAACCCTATAAGAAAAACGGCGCCAAGCACTCCGAGCAAGATCGATATTCGTCGCAGCACTGCGGCAGTTCGCGCGATCCGCTCCGTGTCGTCCGAACCGACGGCCTCGGCAATCTGCCGCACACCGCTACTATTAATGCCCATGCCGGCAACGCTAATCGTAAGGTCGGTAATCGATCCGTACAGGCCCATCAAGCCGACCCCGGACGGACCCAGCAACATCGCCATAGCCTTGGTGCGAATGATCCCAATGATGATGTTCAGCATTGACGAACCGCCGATCAACGCCGAAGACTTTAAAATCTGTCCGTAGGTATGTTTTTAGTCATGGAATTTCCAGATTAGTAAGATGCTAAAGCCGAACATGCTGAATTGCCACAACAAACGATCTTTTCCGAGATCTATTAGCGCCATTTTTCGCTTCTTCGTCGCCACTAACCCCCTAAGAAAGCGGTGTTGGCTCGAGGTCACACTGGAACGTAACCCAATTGCGCTCAAATGGGACGTCCTGGCTTGGTCCGCCTGATGAGTAAAGTCATTTCAATAGGCTACCTAACGACATATTGACTGTCAAATAGCACTAATACCTATGTACTTTTGCCTACGTAAAAACATGTAACTAATAGTACGTAATTTAAGCAAGCGTTAATGTCTGATTAATACACTTTAAGCGGGGTATATAGAAATATATAGCCAAATATTGCTCAAATGGGACGTCCTGATTTGAGCCGCCTGGTGAGTAAATTAATTTCAGTGAAGCGGCTAACGACATAGGGGGCGTCCAGTAAGCGTCAATACTTACGCGCTATTACCTACGTAAAAATATGTAAGTAATAGTACGTATATTTAAGAAAACGTTAATATTCCAGCAATACACTCTAGTTGAGTTATATAGAAATAATGTCGCATGGATAAAATGGAAGAGACTTCACGATTTTTGTGATTTTTCTACGTTACACTTTAGGCGAGTCTTATAGAAATCCTTTTGCATGGATGAAATGGATCATATGATTCTTATAAATTTTCAATATAATTCAATATGATATAAAAAATAGACATCGAATGTCTCGTAAATTAATGGTCTTATGTATTAGAGGTAACATTATGAATAAATCGACTAAATTGGTATTTTTGCTTTCGCCCCTAATCCGCTTTTTCAGAAGCGGTCTTTAGCTTGTCTCAGCCCCCTAGAATTACCCCCTACGCCTTTAAATCCAATTAAGAGGACTATGGAATCTATTATGAAAAATTATCTTACGAACACCTCCTTGCGCGAGCTGTTCCCTCACTTTCTGTTGGTCGGACTCGCCCTGTTTTTATTCAGTGGCAATTTATTCGCTGGAAGCGCAAACCTCGCCTGGAATGCCAGTACGTCATCCAGCGTGGGGGGATATAAAGTAGCTTACGGTCAAACCAGCGGCAATTACACCTCAACCATTGATGTAGGCAACACAACTACTTCCGCGGTATCGGGTCTACAAGCGGGTACCAAATACTATTTCGCTGTGAAGGCCTATGATTCGACCAAGACCGTTGAGAGCGCTTATTCCAATGAGTCCAGCATGACAGTGCCGGTCGCGACGACGGCAGTAACGGCGGATTTCACAGCAAGTAAAACCAGCGGTGTCGCGACTTTGGCGGTGGATTTTACGCCTGTCACAACGGGGACCATTACCAGTTGGGCATGGTCTTTTCCCGGCTCATACACGCCTACCGTCACGAACACAACAGCTAAAGTTACCACAGCGTCCTATCCGACTGCAGGGACGTATAGTGTAAGCCTGACGGTAACCGGATCCAGCGGAAGCATCACCAAGACCTATCCGAACCTGATTACCGTAACAGCTCCAACGACTACATACGACAACTACGGGAACAACTACGGGAACAACTACGGGAACAACTACGACTACGGGCACCAGTAATACCGGCTTGGTGGCAGCCTATGGCTTTGATGAAGTCAGTGGCACTACTGTTGCGGATGCATCGGGTCAAGGTAACCTCGGCACTATTAGTAATGCAACCAGGATAACCAACGGTCATAGTGGAAATGCACTGAGTTTTAATGGTACGAATGCCTGGGTCTCAGTCAATGACAGCGCAGCACTGGATCTTTCAACCAGTATGACCCTTGAGGCATGGGTGTATCCAACATCCCTGACTACCGGCGGAAAAACTGTATTCTCGAAGGAAAAGTCCGGAGGGGCGGTCTATAACCTCTATGCCAATGAGGATGCCAATGTACCTCTTTCTTCTTTCAATGATGGAAGTTATCGCGTCATATCAGGTCCCAGCCAGTTGCCGGCAAATCAGTGGGCACATCTTGTGTCAACCTATGATGGGCAATATCAGCGGATTTATGTGAATGGTGTAGAGGTTGCCAAGCAAGCACAGACTGGCCTGATTCAGCAATCCACAGGCGCGTTGCGCATCGGTGGAAACAGTGTTTGGGGCGAGTATTTCCAAGGTTATATCGATGAGGTACGCATTTATAATCGAGCTTTGACCGCAACAGAAGTCACTTACAACTTAAAGACTGCAGTCAGTGTTTCAAATCCGCAGCAGTTTGTTATGGGCGACAAAACCAAAGAGCCTTGGGTCGATTATAAACCGCAGGGTACAGCGCAAGCATACCGGACGACACCTCAGAAGACCGGCGTAGTAACCACTGTGCAGGTTTATCTGGATGCAAGCTCAACCGCAACGGAACTGGTTGCCGGTGTTTATAAGGACAATAGCGGTCATCCTGGGGCTCTTGTCGCTCAAGGTAAATTGAGTACGCTTAAGTCTGGAGCGTGGAACTCGGTACCGGTTCCCGTAGCCTCTGTTACCGCAGCCCAGCCTTATTGGATTGCGATACTGGGATCGAAAGGGCAAATCAGATTCCTTGACCTATTGGGATCGGGAACGGGTGCGCTGGAATCGAGTGCTTCCACCACCCTGACGAGCTTACCCGCTACATGGACTGGCTCGGCATATAAAGCCAGTTCGAATATGTCAGTCTTTGGGAATGGCTATTAATAACGGGTCAATGACCGTTTAAACGGCATACCGATGGGGCTGGCATCGCATTGGGCGAAGCCAGTCTCCGTCGGCTACTTCAGATTGGTAAGTGAAGCTTGTTGATCTGTCGAGTATCGATAACCAACAAACTTCATGCGAATTACTAACTAATTGTTATATTACAAATAATATCTGCGAAATGGCATAATCTATGACACTATATTACGAACAACCTAAAATAAAGGCTCACGCTTCCACGAAGAAGATTACATTAATGGATATCTTTGTAGAGCGTCTTACGAGAACATCCTTTTTTGATACAACACATAGTTACAAAAAAGGCAAAAACGGTATTTCCATTGAAGCAGCTATCAGCATTGTTGTTTCTAAGCATATTAAGTTATGGCGTAGAAGCTGCAGACTGGTATGTACGCGCTGGTGCTGGAGGTAATGGCACAAGCTGGACAAGTGCATGGAGCAATGTAACTAATATCACCTGGACATCAATTAATCCTGGTGACACTATCTGGGTCGCTGGCGGGACTTATGGAGGCCTTGTTCCAGGTAAGAGCGGAAATGCTGACACAGCCGCCGGAAGAATCTCTATTAAAAGGGCTACTGCTGCGGCGCATGGTTCGGCTACAGGATGGAGCAGTGCTTACGATGCACAAGTAAAGTTGGCAAGTATTAGTTGGGATAATACTGCAAACTATTTTTCAGTCGATGGGCAGGTAGATAACGGTATTTATATAGCCCATACAACGGGTAATGCAATTAGTTTTAATGTACCCTCTACTTATGTAACTCTTAGGTATATAGAAACTGCCGGACCTGGAACGGCTACTAATTATCACCACACCACTGATGATAGAGGTATAGATATTACACCTTCTAGTGGCTCTAGTGCTTTTATGAAGCTACAGCATGTAAATGTGCATGGGGCATGTACCCTTCTATGGTTCATGGCCACTAATAATATGACTCTTGAGGATAGTTCTATTTACGATAGTCATGATGATAGTGGTTCAGTATGTCACCCTAATTTAATAGCCACTGCTAGTTCATCTAATGTAACTATTAGAAATAATAAGTTTTATAATTATGATGCTGAAGGAATCATGTTTCTATATGCTTCGGCTGGTAGATGGGATATTTATGGTAATGTATTCGATGGCGGTAATGGTGGTCCATATAATAGAGTAGTATCATCTGAAGGCGGTGGTGCTAATGGCCCTACTTATTTCTACAATAATACTGTAGTAAACCTATGGGGTACTATCATGGGAGACACCGGTTCATCCTACGCTTCTGGTTCATCTAGCTCGAATAATATTTTTGGAATGCTGCCTGTGATGGTTCTAGCCCTACAATAGGCACTCGATCAAATAATTATAGTAATAGTTCATGTTCTGGGACAGGCTCTATTTCCTCAGGAAGTAATCCATTCACTAATTATGCTGGAGCTAATTATAATTTAATCTCTACTATAGGGAGCAAAATTATCCTAAAAGACAAAGGGACTAATCTAGGCTCTACATTATAATGGAGATATGAATGGAACTACTAGAGGAAGTGACGGTGCTTGGGATATTGGGGCTTATGAATATAATTCGGGATCTTCAGGAACCATTCTAACGTTGCAAGCGCCTCAAAACCTTATAGCTACTCCGTAAATAATACGAGTAACAATCGACGCAATTGATAAACAATAAACCAAGATATCTACGACGAGTTAATACTTTGTCAATAGATCTGGTTGGGCGGTGAAAGAAAGAATCAGACAAGCGCCAGTTTTTTTCGCGAAAACTAAAATGGGAATTCATCCGATTTTAGCAGTGAAAAGAACTAGGCGCATATTGCCTCAGTGGCCTGCGTTCTTCCTGAATCCACCTTGTCGCATACTTCGCTTCAATATCAAACGGTATATCACCCAGGGCAATCACGCTTAAATTATTTCGATGATGCGAAATAAATAACTGATCTTTCCCTAATTTCACGAGCACCTCGCCAAGAGACCCTTTTGACTTCAAAAGCTTCAGAACTGAGACAGCTTAATTTTGAGCGAAGTCTTTTGCGGTTGTAATACACTTCAATATATCCGAATACATGCTGTTTTGCCTCTGCGGGGGTTAGGAATTTCTCGCCATGTATGGCTTCAACTTTATGGCTGCGATTCCAGCTTTCCATTGCGGCATTGTCGTAGCAATCGCCTTTTTTGCTCATGCTGCAGATCCGCTAATGTTCATCAAAGAGCTTTTGATAGGCTGCCGAGTAATATTGGCCACCATAAAGCCATGTTAAGTGCATCGCATACCCGTATTACTGTCATACGCTCAGTCATTACCCAGTCCATCACTTGACGCGAAAATAGTTCAGGTACGACGGCCAAATACAGCCAGCCTTCTTCCGTCCAAATAGTGGTAATATTTGATACCCACTTTGGGTCAAAAACATCCGCTTCAAAATTTCGAGCTAACAGATTCGGCGCAACGGGCAAGGAGTGATTACTGTTTGTCGTAGCCTGGTATTTCTTGGCGCCAGCCGTTGTCCTGCATAGTTCGCCACTCAGTTGCGGTCTGCTGACACACCTTCATCTTGAAGTCGCCGAGTGATTCGGTGTGAACCGGCGCGTGCTTTCCCTTCATCAAAAATGCGCTTTATATTTTCCGATAGGGCTTTATTGGCTTGGTTTCGTTTGGAAAGGGAATGTCGATTTCCAATCGTAGTAACCACTGCGTGATACCTTGAGGATACGGGACATCAGGGTCACTGAAAAAGTGCCTTCATTGATTGTAATCATCGCGTACTTCCCTTCTTGTCAGGCGTTTTTTGTGGTTATATTCGCGGTCAGCAAAATTGGTTTGATATGACATGCAGGTCTTAGGCTTGTTTATCCCATAATGGGGGATTTAATCAGCACTGTCTTAGGTACTCATGCGTATAGCATTTTAAGGTCGAAATATTGTATTTTAAATCGCAACGGGAAATAGAAATATATTAGTAATTGTTGGTCAAATACTGTCGAATATTTCAAATCTTCACATTAAGTCTGTTCATGATGTATGCCGATTTGTTGCGAATAACTTACTGGGAGATTTAATGAGCGCCATCCCTAGGATGAGATACGAAAAACTACTTGCTAATTACGTGGCTACGCCGGAAATACTTTTCTATTTTCCGGCTTTAAAATCTCGGTAAGAGCAATCACCAACATCTTTTATGGATAGAGAAATGCATAGTAATTTTATTCTATTGACAGCCGCGAAAAATGAAGAAAAGTATATTGGTATAGCGATTGAATCGGTGCTGCGCCAAAATATTAGGCCTGTAGTGTGGTTTATTATGGATGATGGCTCTACCGACCAGACTGCGCAGATTGTCCAACGTTATATGTCCAAGCATTCGTTCATCCGGCTTTATTCGACAAAAATCATGGCAATCGCAGCTTCGGCTCTAAAGACAAAGCCATAAACGCAGCCTACGAACTGGCGAGGCAACTTGAGTTTGATTTCGTCGGCATTCAGGATGCGGACATCGCACCAAAGGAAAATAATTACTACGAAAAAGTTTTAGGCAAGTTCGAGGCCAATGAGAGACTTGGAATTGCCGGCGGTTACATATATGAACGTTACAAAGGTGCTTGGGCTTGCCGAATAAGTAATTCCCCTGACTCTGTGGCGGGTGGTATACAGCTATTTCGTCGCAGATGCTATGAAGGGATCGGAGGATATACCCCACTTCATTTCGGAGGCGAGGATTGGCTAGCTCAACTGGACGCAAAAATAGCGGGGTGGGAGGTGATGGCATTACCGGAATTACCTGTTTATCACTACCGGCCAACATCCAGCTCTGATGGGCGATGGCGGGGACTATTTCGGCAAGGAATGATGGATGCTTCCTTTGGCTCTCATCCGGTTTTTGAATTGATGAAGTGCGCACGACGTATTGCGGAAAGTCCCGTATTGATTGGCAGTATCATCAGCTTTTGCGGGTATGTCTGGTGGATGATTTCAGGACGAGAACCCTTGCTACAGGCTGAGAAAATTGTCTACTTGAGAAATGAACAGATTGCCAAGATTTTGAGGTGGTGGGGAGACTTAAATTCGAACTTAAGAATTTTTTAACTACGTAAAATTACATTGGCAGAGCTACCTAAAAGATGACGAACTTCAACGCAGCTAACACCCGTTTTTGTGATTTGTTAACACTTGCAGAAGATTGTTACCAGGGAGGGGATTTTTTAGCTGCCGCACGGCTTGTTCAGTTTGCGGCATTTCACGCATTTCCTGCGAATGTCGGTCTTTTTGGATCGCCTCGACTTGAGCAACTTCTTCTTGATATAGCTAAGCGAATCCCCAATGCTTCAGCAGACTCTAAACCAGCAGCTGTTGAAAAATCCAGACATGTTTTGCATGTTTTGAGCTATGCCAAACCAATTGGGGGCGATAGTCGGTTTGTCTGGCGCTGGATGCAAGAGGATATTAATAGTCAGCACTCACTGGCAATTACGCTACAGTCTGATATTAAGGATACTTATGATGTCCCGGAGATTTTTGTTAAATCAGCTAAACAGTCCGGTGGGTTTGTTAAAGTGCTTAGTTCACCCACGTCAAATCCTATAGATCAGGCTCTTGAGCTTAGAATGTTGTGCCAAAATGTCGATGTTGTCGTTTTACACTTATATCCATACGATATTATTCCGGTGCTTGCACTAGGCGCGGGTTGTAATTCTGTTAGAGTTCTTTTTATTAATCATTCGGATCATACGTTCTGGGTTGGAGCAAGTGTTGCCCATTGCGTCGTGCATCTACGACAACAATTAGGTCGGATTTCCTAAGAAAGCGCCGTGGATTGCGTCTTGAATATAATCCGATTCTTCCTATTCCTATTGTTCCGATGCATACATCAATGCCACGCGTGGAGGCTAAACGTTTATTGGGCTATGATTCAGATGTTGTTCTGTTATTGACCATAGCCTCGCCGTTCAAGTATTTTGCAACTAACCACATTGCCTTCCTGGATTTAGTTGTTCCTATTCTTATAGATTTTCCGCAGACGGTATTAATAGCGGTGGGTCCAGAAGCCAAAGGCGCCTGGTTGTCGGCGAGTAGTCAAACAAATGGTAGAGTCGTTCCGTTAGGTCGTAGATGGGATAACGAAATTCTTTACGCTGCTGCCGATATATACCTTGATTCTGTCCCTTTTTCATCAATTACATCTTTATTGGAGGCTGGGAGTCATGAAATTCCACTATTGGGATATAGTCCGGCTAACCTTGATCTGAAGCTTCTCGGTCCTGGCGCTCCGGGCCTTGAGAATACAATGCTCATGGCAGATGACGCAGAGTCTTATAAAAGTATGCTGGTCAAATTAATTAGCGATGAGGCCTTTCGTTGCCAACAAGGCCGGAGTGCCAAAAAAGAAATCCTCTCATTGCACACCGGTATAAATTGGAGCAGAATCGTTAACGATTTATATCAAAAGCTAGAGAAGATCGATGACCGGGGATGTATTTTGGACAACATCGATACTTTTAACCCGGGGGAGTTAGATAGTGCGTTGGTTCAGCTTTATGACCAAGTACAAGGGCGACAGCATATTCGTCAGCTTATAGGTGATTATATTGGGACATTACCTTATCGTTCGAGATTAACATTGACATGGCAACTCTATCTTATAGGCTTCGACCTTTGCTATTTAAACCTTTTACCACCGGCAGTGGATGGATTAATTCGATTTGCTGGGCGTCGTGTCAAGAACACTTTACGACATATTTTTTCCTAGTGCGAATTCTTTGATTGATAGTCACGAAGCTCTCATGGACATAACTCAGCTACCGTATACCAAGTGTATTGGCCGAATCAAATTCGAAATGCAAATATCATTACTATAATTTTATCTAAATTATGACTCTATCTAAGAATAATA
>scf_100011_pt614 | contig 10849 bp, 10 predicted proteins | sample Micenr1anaerobic_FD_49594 | JGI IMG/M metagenome (IMG submission 49594) | reverse complement strand
ATTGGGATGTTAGCTCAGTTGGTAGAGCAGTGGACTCTTAATCCATGGGTCCAGGGTTCGAATCCCTGACGTCCCACCAATAATATCAAGGCCTTACAGATTTATATTTGTAAGGCCTTTTTTGTTTCTCTGAAATGTAATCCGTTTATAACCGCATTTACTCAATAGCATCAATATTTAGCTGGTGCACAATAACCGCAATGCTTGGCTGAATTTTGGGCATAAAAAAATCGGTGTTGACCGGACCCTCGTTCCTCAATTTGTGGAGCGCTCACGAACCAATGACCCACTGACCGTTTCTTTTGCTGTTGCGGTGGCAATTACTCTCAGACCAATGAGGCTTTCGTGCGGCGATATATTCAACCCACTGTTACCGATTCTCGGGCTTCCTGCATCACCAGAGCAACAGTTCCGCATCCTTTGATGGCATTCCAATGCCCGCTTATTTTTAAGCTGTCGATTTAATTACATTTAACTAACGAACATCAACAGGGCTTATTACATATAAGTGTTCATACGGGTTGTATACTTAGTTCGAATACTGATATTTTAAAAGCACTTCTAATAATTACTCACACTAACCAGCATTATTTGACGCAAAAGAATGAGCCGCTCAACTCACCAAAATGAGCGGTCCGTTAGTGGTGATTAATTCGATTCCTGACTCATTTTAAAAACGCTATGAGCATACGAAAAATTATCTTTTGCGACATCTGCAACCAGCGAGGACTAAAAACGGTAGAGTTTCGCCGTGCTTACAGGGAAAATGAATCTACCGGCCGACGTATTACTGAAAGTCGCGCATGGATAGAGGGTGACGTTACCGATGCCGTTGAAAATGGTTGGCTTTGCACGCCGGATGGTCAACATATCTGCCCTATCTGTAGAATAAGACACGATTCATAATTGACATGGACTTTATTATGACAACATCTATGTATCGTTTTGTAAAAAAACCGGGCTTATATTAGCGGCCTCCAGAACGCTGATAATCTCATTACATTCCATGACACTTTTATCCGCACTTACAATATAGTCCGCCAAGGCAGTAATTGCATGCCAATTTGATCTTTCATTAACGAAACTGAGTGCCGCAAAAAATAGCTCTGTGATTTTTTGTTTCCTAAGCGCTGAATTTTCAAGAAAGCATTCAAGATACTCATTGATACTCTCTAATTCGGAAGTACCATTAAAGTAATATTCGGTATTTAAATGTATCAGACGAGGGTTAATAAGCTCTCCGCCTCGGTGCATAATATATTTTGCTTCAGCCAAAGATCCGACCAGTATGTTAATCATATCCGCTTCAAAAGCGCATCGATAAGCAATTACCTGGGCTGGAGAAAACCCGTCTGTTGCTTCTTTAATTGAGGAGGGTAGCGTATGAATTAAGCGGCCACCGTCTATGTTTACAATATATTTAGTATTAGGCTTATTTAAAAACCGGGATGATTGAATGTCATCATTCACCGGAGTTATAAAAATCTGAAAAAAAACCGGAGGCAGTCTTTTTTGTTTGTTGCCTAGGTAAATAGCCGCTGCATGTCCAGCTTCATGAATAGCAACTTTCCTATATACTTCTTGATGAGTCCGATTGAGAATGTGGTGACGCTTCATGATACTAATCCGGTAATATGATGTCTTAAATTGTTTCGAGTTGAACTTTTATTAGTCCGTTTATTCTCGACAGCTTCAAGCGAGCAGATTCCATCTTAAAAGCGTTTCATTAATGGTTTCTTAAAGGTATCTAAATATAGAGATCAACTATTGTTTTAGCTGCCCATCGGCATGGAACAGGACACTCCATAAAAGACAATTACATTTAAACTGCTAATAGCTGCTGAATAGTAACTATTGGTCGCTGTTTCACATTCCAGGAGCCTATTATGCAAAAGACTATTGGTTATGCTGCCCATAATCACAACTCTCCACTGGTACCGTTTAGTTTTGAACGACGTGATCTTACGCCAACCGATGTCCAGATTGAGATTCTCTTCTGCGGGGTATGTCACTCTGACATTCATCAAGTGCGCAACGAGTGGGGTAGCTCGGTGTTTCCCATGGTGCCCGGCCATGAAATTGTCGGCAAAGTGACAAAAGTGGGTAATGAGGTAACCGGCTTTAAACTCGGAGATACCGTTGGTGTGGGTTGCCTGGTCGATTCCTGCCGGACATGCCCGGATTGCCACGATAATCTGGAGCAATTTTGTAACAATGCAGTGTTTACTTATAACAGTCCCGATAAGCATACCGGCGGTACAAACTACGGTGGCTATTCCAGACAGATCGTCGTCAACCAGGATTTTGTGCTACATGTTTCGGATAAACTGGATCCGGCGGCCGTAGCCCCCTTGTTATGTGCAGGCATTACCACTTATTCCCCGTTAAGGCACTGGAAGGTAGGCAAAGGGGACAAAGTCGGCATCGTTGGTTTAGGCGGACTTGGCCATATGGGGATAAAATTCGCCCATGCGTTTGGCGCACACGTCGTACTTTTTACCACTTCGCCAGACAAGGCAGAAGATGCCAAACGGCTCGGAGCCGATGAAGTGGTGGTATCCAAAAATCAGGATGAAATGCAAAAGCATCTTGCCAGTTTTGACTTTATCCTTAACACCGTGGCTGCACCGCATAATCTGGATGTTTACACGGCATTATTGAAGCGTGATGGTACTTTATGCCTGGTGGGCTTGCCTGATCACCCGCATCCGTCACCCGCTGTCGGAAACTTGATTTTCAAGCGTCGCCGTATTGTCGGTTCTTTGATTGGCGGTTTGAAGGAAACTCAGGAAATGCTCGATTTTTGCGCTGAAAACGCCATCACTTCAGACATCGAAATCATCCCTATCCAACAGATTAACGAAGCCTACGAGCGCGTGTTGAAAAGTGATGTGAAGTACCGTTTCGTTATTGATTTGGCAAGTCTAAAACAGCCGGTGGATTAAGGGCTTCTGCCGCATTAAACCTCAGTAAGGCGCATTTTTTTGCGCCTTACACGACAAACTTGTCCGCTACCGTATCGTCAAGCTGCGTTTCTTCAAAAAGGAATCAGGACCCGACACATAGGATACGAACCCCATCCCTTCGGAGACAGCTTTTGTGGTTCCTTCGTCATCCCAACTTACTTGTTGCCCGTTGTTTACTGACTAAAAATCCGCCACAACCCACACTAATAGCTGTAATTCTCATCGTTAGAACCGGCGTCAAAATTATACTCATCCTCAATATCGGAGACTTGCGATTTTCTACGCCTTAAGAAAATCCTACTGCCTTCAGGTGATTCCAAAATCATTTCAACACTGCCACCAAAAATAAAGTTATAAGAAAGTATTTTAAAATCATTGGCCATACCCTGAACCTTCACATGATTGCCTATCACCCAAACACTGCTCATACCGTTTTCTTCTTTTAGTAAATGAATATTGTGAAAAATAAACTTAGCGCCACCCTCGGTTAATAGCGATCCAAATGGCGATTCTTCAAAAATAAAGTACGGAATAACTTTATAGTAAAACTATCAACTAAGTGCAGACTGATTATAATCTATTTTTAATGACTGAAAAGGCTAAGTTGCAAGACACTCTTACTTTAAAACTAATTAGTTACACAATTTACTTAACCCATTTTATGAAAAACAGAATATCAACCGGCGCATCATTGATAGTGAGTGCGGTTTAATGGCAAATTACAAATATGTTAGCCCTCAACATGGGACGGAACGCCCTGAAACTTACAATCATATCCATGTTAAACTTTATAACACCAACTAAAACGCAGCCCTGATTAAAACCTACCTCATGCCTGAATTACCCGAAGTTGAAACCACCTGCCGAGGCATCGCGCCTCATATCGAAGGGCAAATCATTAAACAGGTAATCATCCGCCAGCCCAAACTGCGCTGGCCTGTGCCTGAAACACTCAGTCAAACTTTAACAGGGCTCAGCATTCAATCAGTGTCCAGAAGAGCAAAATATCTGCTTTTTTCCACCACTTCCGGCACGGTGCTTTTGCATCTAGGCATGTCCGGCAGTTTACGGATTATGTCTACAGACCAGACAGTCGGCAAACACGACCATATTGATTTTATTTTTAATGATGGGACGATACTGCGTTTTAATGATCCCCGCCGATTTGGCGCGGTGTTATGGACCACGGAACCTGCTGAAGAACATCAATTGCTCAAAAATTTAGGCCCTGAACCACTGCTACCCGATTTCAACGGCGAGCTGCTTTACTCATTATCCAGAAACCGCAAAATAGCGGTAAAGTCGTTCATTATGGACAGTCATATCGTTGTAGGAGTTGGAAACATTTATGCCAATGAAGCCTTGTTTATGGCCGGCATACAACCTACGCGACAAGCGGGCAAAGTTTCTTTAGCCCGTTATCAAAAACTGGCTGAATGTATTCGTGTGGTTTTACAGCAAGCCATTCAGCAAGGCGGTACAACACTGAGGGATTTTGTCAATGAAGCCGGAAAACCCGGTTATTTTCAGCAGCAACTTAAGGTTTATGGTCGTGCGGGATTGCCGTGTGTCGGCTGTAATCAGCCGCTAACAGAAATCAGGATAGCCAACCGCTCAACTGTATTCTGTGGCGGTTGCCAACGATAAATAGCTTAAACTGGTGGATCTCGAAAATTGCTTCTGCATCACTTAAAGCGCTTACTTTTGGTTGGCACTCTCGGCAACCGCTCCGTGTGTCGCCCTATCTCCCTAGTCCTTGGGGTCGTGTCCCTATTCATAAGCATCTACGCAAGCGACCACGTTGATTTTAAAGCCGTTCGTCCTAAGCTTGTCGAAGGATATTAAATTCATTGTTAAAATTTTGGCTCATTTTACATTGACCCTCATTTGATAGCGGAGTAGTGAGCAGCGCTTTTCTACCCACCTGGCTTGGCTCGTATAATCATGAGCCCACCAACGAAAAGCAGGCGACGGTGGCTTTGCCCAATGGGCAATCCACCGTACGACCAAGCCTGTCACATCCCAATTCAGCCTTAACAACCTATACTGGATTTTGTAAGCGTAATATTTTTTGAAATATTCCCCGACACGGTACCTAAATCAATAACCAAACCTCCCGTGCCTAACGTTGTTGTTGTGCCATCGGATAATTCATATTTCTTGCTACTGCCGCCAGTAGAACAAGCGGGACTAATGGCAATAGATAAATGATTCGTGGCCGGGGCTACGCCGGCAGCTACCGTACAACTATAAGTATCGGTTGTATTTTCGTGATGGGTTCCTGTCAAGGCACAGGTCCCGGTGCCGGTATCAACCGCTACCGTCACTGTCGTTACCGCGACATTATTGCCAACGCTGATAGTTCCGCCAACCGTGTAGGTAGTTGCCATGCTCGCACTAAACGCCGTGCCTGTCAGCGTTTGTGTCGTTCCGGGCAAGGCTATCGTTTGCGCCGTATTTGGCGTTACGGTTCCACCGGTCGAAATCGTTGCGGTAAGCGTAGCGCTGGCAGTAGTGGCTGATGTGGTAATAGTGCAAGTGTAGGTGCCATCGTTATGGTTAGCACAGATGCCGCCATTGGACATACTCACTGTAACGGCATTGGCAGCCGTTGCAGTTCCGCTAATGGCGCCGTTGATGGTATACGTCGGGTTAGCCGACGCAGTAAACGTCAAAGTGCAGCCTGACGATGACACCGGCGTCAAGGCGCAAGTGACTGTTTCGTTATTGTAAGTGCCACTCATCGTTACCGAAGTTGCAGCTGTGGTAATCTGGCAGCTATACGATGCAGCGGTAGCCGTACAGTTATTGGTCGATACCAAGTCTGTCACCGTAACCGCCGGTGCGCTGGCGGCATTGGCTATAGTCCCGGTGATGGTATAGGTTGTCCCGGTAATAGCGCAGTAAGTAGCATCAATGACCGGATCAAAAACAGTAGTCCCTGACGTGATAGTACGTTGAATATTTTTTGACGCCAAGAGTAAACCGCCAATCGCATTGGCTTGGGTAACGCATTCGCTGTGAACTTGTGCGTTTGTGTTTTGTCCATTGATAATTAAAAAATCATGGCAGTTATAAGGCTTGTTGATGCCTTCATTAATCGAATTAATTCGGGTGTAATAATTGCGCGCAGTGTCTACCGTAGCCGCTGTTCCGGCAATTTCTTCAGCAAAACAGACATTATTACCGTTAGCGGCAACGCCCAGCAAACCCACCTTGCCACGCCAGCCACCGGGGCCGACTTTGGTCGCCGATATGGAACCCGGACATGCCGTCACGTCAGTCGAAACAGTACCGGAAAAACCCGTGCAATTACCACCGACATAACATACATAGGGCGCGCTTTTAGCGCCGACGCCTGGATTGAAAACACAATAGGTACCGGATTCCGAGGTATTGAAGGTAAACAGATTGACATCCAACAGCGTCTGATTATTACCATTACCCGAGGTCGCCCCCGAATGGACGACGCCCCTGATCGGAATAATGACGCCACCGTTATAACGAATTTTGGCGATGCAATAGTCCGTCACGCCGACAGTGACTTTTTCATAAAGCTCAATCGCTTCATTGCCGGTGATGCCATCGTGGTCGACCCTTCGCGTGTACAAACTATTTTCGAACGCGGCCAAAGCGGGGGTATAGCTGTCGCAAGTGGCCGCGCGCGAGGCTTTGTACCGGTCGTTTTGGACAATATAAGTTTTGCCATTAACGGTTACTACGCTACCCGTCGTCCCGGCGGTTGTTAGATTGATATTCTCGGTTATATCATCGGACGATTCGGCATTGGTGCTTGGCCCGCTCACTTGACTAGCGGCGGCTCCTGCACCCTCGGCGGCCAGCACCGAGTTGCCCACGCCATCGAAAGCGATAACGCTTTGTCCCACAACTTGATTCGCGGCGCTACCGTCGCCCCAACTGACCGTTACGCTGACTTGTTTACTCGTCGGATTGGTTTGATTAGTCACCACCCAGCTACGGCTAAACGTTTCAGTCACACCGGCAATGCTTTCGTTGGAGGCCGATGACGCCAATGCGGTATAGCCGGTTGTACCCGCTTTTACTATGGTGTCGCGCAACTGCTCTATTTTGGTGTTGGCAAGCGCTTGGGCTTCTGCTCGGGTTTTATTGGTGCGGCTACCGCCTATTAAATCGCCTTGCAGCGCGGCGACGGCCAATAAACCGACAGCGACCACAACCGTGGTCACCAATACTTCAATCAGGCCAATACCTGCGCTATTTTTAATTTCATCGTCATATCCTCTGATTTTGGTTACCAGTCTTTCCACGAGCCGGCAATTACAGCCCCAGTACCGGGCGAAAACGGCGGCGCTTGATTACCGTCGCTACTCCACGGTTTATAAACCAGTGTTAATGTACCCGCACCATTAGGGGGCAGTGCGCTATTTTCTGCAACAATGGAACCTTTAACTACCGGATTACCGGTTATTGTTAGCTGTCCGGTTACGTAGATCACGCCATAAATGGGGCCGCCGGTTAAATCCAAATCACCATTGACGATCAAAATGGCCGGATTAGTGGGGCTTCCCACCACATCGCCGTTGTGCAAAGCCAGGTTACCCTCTTCCCAAATCAAACCAGTCAAGCCGACAGGGCTTGTACCGGAAAGCATTTGGCCTGCATCATTCGCTGCGTTTTTGATTTCAGCCTTGGTGTGAGCAAAAAACATATCAAAAAATTGATTGTTCGCGGTAGATGTCATATTGGCCGCGGCCGTGCTTGACGTTTTGCCTGCTAAAGTGGGGTCGTTGGTAATCACGTCAATGCCGTTACCGGCGTTACGATTGGATACCAGCTGGTCGTTTGGTCCGGGATTACTGGCATCGTTGCATGGCGATGCCTCGCAAGAACTATCCAATTGTGCCGTAGTGTAATCAGCCGATTCCGTGCCGGAGGGACGTAGATAGGTGCCATAACTCGCTCCATGCACTGCATCGGCCCCACCACTCCAAATGCTGCTGTTGTTATAACGATTGATGATTTTGGCGTTACCAAACACGCCGACACCTGCTCTACTGATAAAGGGTTGCTGCGGCCCGCTACCTGCATCAAAAATATCAAAAGTGCCCACGCACTGGGTGATAGTACGTACTGCGGTGCAATCGTCGCTCCAGCCTTTGGCCGTTACCAAGGCGCGGGTCATGTTAGTTCCCGCCGTCCCCAAGCAGTCGCCATCAGTGTCGCCATCGACATTCTCGGTGAGCGTCGATTGACAGTCGCAGGCATTGTCGTCGGTGTTATTGAAATAAAACTGCGCGTAGGTGGTCTGTGCGCCTGAAGTCAATGCTAAAGGAAATGCTGTGGTGGCAGGCATTGAGCAGCTTGTGGCGGAAGGTTCAGATGCGGCGGTTACATTTAACGCCCCGTTATAAAAATTGTTTCCGGGGCCAATGTAATCGACCAGTCCGTCGGCGGTCAAAGTAGCGGGGGTTGTATTGTTATGCTGATCCAGACCACCGGCATTAAAATAAGCGACTGCCTGATCCATCGCAGCGCTGGCCGCCGCTGCCGCCTGACTGGTACGATAGTTATCCGCAGTGATTTGAGTCTCTACCAGCACTGTTTTTGATGTTAACAGGAGAACCAACGTAATACTGATCAGTAGCACCAGCGCCGTGAATAATGTAGCCGCCCCCTGTTGTTTATGGGTGAGTAATTTTGCTTTCATTCTGAGCACCAGTTGTTTAGGGTTTTTATGTTGAGGCGATTGCTTCTAATTTATGTAGAGGCGATTATTTCTAACTTCTACCGTACCATTGAGAGTCTTTGTGACTGTGGCGTCACTCGTTACTCGACCTGTAAGCTGGATATTCACCAAGCGCTTTTCGGCCAGATTGTCTCCAGTAGCGAGGGGAAAGGTAGGAGGATTCGCAGCGCAGATTACCTGGGGAGTTGCCGGAGGGGTCGGCGCATTGGCCGCCGTGCTGCTATTGGTGACATTTAAGCAGCGTGATGTAGCCGGTAAAACACCGGCAACAGGCACAAAACTAAATTGTAAGCTGGTAATGGTCAGTTGGTTGCCGTCGATAAACTCTTCCCATGTTCCATCGGTACAAGTAGCCGTAGTCGTACCTGTCTTGCGCATTTGAATGCTGTTGTTTGTAAACTGAAATCCATAATATTCATTGCTATCAACTATGCCGTCGCCGTCCGCGTCATAACTGTAAAGAACGCAGGTATTAGCGGGGATCTGTATGTTGGTGGTCGCAGCAGTAAACGGGTTAGTTCTGGAATCGGCTGCCACAGTTGCCCCACTCCAATAACCCGCTCGCTTGATGTCGTTGAGCATCAAAGTCATTACAGACTCCAAATCATGATTCAGCCGCGCTGATTTTATAAGGTTGGAACTGCTACCTACCGTAGCGATATAGATATTGATCGTTGCCCCGAGCACAATAAGCCCCAGCACTAAGGCAATCATCATTTCTATGAGTGTGAAACCGGTTTGTTTTTTCATCGTCAATTCTCTGTACGAGGCTATTCAGTGCAATTTGGTTTACCAGGCAAACCTATTTTGCCTGTCGGCATGGGATTGGCTACTGTAGAGGGCAAACAAATTCTTACTCGCCCTACAGCGCTAAAAACAACCCGGGCCGCATAATTGGCGGTGCTGAACGTTACGCCATTATTGCCTATGGTTCCGCGTCTAAAATCAAAAGTGCTATTACCGCTGGCGGAGTCCATATTGACGAAACTAAAGTCGGCACCTGAAACGATTTTTATATCGCAATAGCTGGCAGATGTTGTATCGGTTACCGTGCAATCGCAACTTGTTCTGGTTGTGGGAATATCTCTTGCCAATCCATAGCACCATGCGCCTGCATCACCTGTTGTGCGTGAAACTATGACGCCTGTGCTTTGTTTGATCGCTTCGGTTCGTGCAAATTGCATATCCGACTGAAACGATTCAACCGCTTGTTTTAAACGATTAATCTCAAGCATACTTTGAAATGAAGGCACGGCTATAGCTGCGAGTATGCCAATTATGGCAACGACTATCATTGTCTCAAGCAGGGTAAATCCGGCGTTCTTTTGTCTGTTCATGTCTATCCACCTTTTTATGTTGCTTGATTATAGATTACTATTGTTTTTAATCCGTTAGCTAATCTACATTTTGTCTGCAAAATCCAAGCGTTATTCAATTTACCTTCGCAATATGTTGGCTATGCTATATTTGCTCAATAACATAACTTTAAAAAGGCGAAACAATGAACACATTCAAACGGTCTTCCGGTTTTACGTTAATGGAATTGATGATTGTAGTGGCTATAATCGGAATTCTTGCTGCTATTGCTGTCCCTGCTTATTCGGACTATGTAACCCGAGGAAAACGTTCTGATGCCAAGGCGGCGCTTTTGAATGCGCAATTAGCGCAGGAAAAATACAGGGCTAACAACACTACCTATGGCACACTTGCACAAATAGGCCTTAGCACCGGCACTACCGCCACCTCGCCTGATGGTTATTACACCATTGCCATATCAGGCACCCCAAGTGCCACGGGTTACACGATTACTGCCGCCCCGCTAAGCCCATTTGCAGATGCAAAATGCGGCACGCTTGGCATTGCGCATACCCAGACAACAGACACCAAAACTGTAACAGGCACTGACTCTGTTGCGAATTGCTGGGGGAAATAACTTTCCGGTGCGGCAGAAACCCTGTTCAAGATAAAGCTTATTTTTGATTTTTCTTTGATTACCGGGCAGATGTCGGGACTACGATAAAACGGGGGTTGTCGTGTTTCAGCATATTACGAAAGTGGGCATTCATTTAGGCCCGGCCGACTTGTTAAAGCCTTGTAGGCCTTGAATCACTATCGGTTACATAGCCAATGGTGTGAGAGATGTAGCGAGTGCAAT
>scf_100011_pt542 | contig 10866 bp, 13 predicted proteins | sample Micenr1anaerobic_FD_49594 | JGI IMG/M metagenome (IMG submission 49594) | reverse complement strand
AAACAATATGACTAATTGCGGATTGCTCGCCGCTGTGGGGGTATTGTTCTGGGACATTTCTATTCCTTCTGGAATGTTTCTACTCAAAATGAGGCGAACCTCGGTTGTGCGGGGCGGAGGCGATATGCTCGTTGGCTCTTTCGACCGGTTTCTGGCCGTCACCCGTGCATTAACGGATAGAAAAGGCGAAGCTCAGGTCTTGAAAAGTCACGCCAACATGCTAGTGCAAGATCGGATAATCACTTACCGCCCCTTCTTAAATTAGCTGCAATGATAGGGTATTCGATTTATGCGGCCTATTGCTGACAAATGCTGACCATCCCTGGGTGTTTAAATTTCCACGATCCGTAACGCAACCCCAAACAAATAACCCTGCCCCTTCACGCCCCGAATCGAAAAATCCTCAGGCGCACAAGCAGCCAGCTTTCGGCGCAGACGGCTAATCAGCGATTCGAGTCGGCGTTCGTCGTAGTGCCAGAAATCCTGGCCCAAGGCTTCGATGAGTCTCTTGCGGCTGACCAGATTTCCGTTCGCGTTGGCGGCGGCTCCCAGGACGCAGCCTTCGTTGTGCGATAGCGGGATCGGCCTGCCGTCGGGGGGAATCAATTCCAGCTGCGATAAATTAAGCCGCCAGCGCGCTTGTTCATTGCCGTTAAGCCTTTCGGGTTTCGCTCTGATGGAGGAGGTGGTCGGGCGTTCATGTTCATTCGGCAAGGGTAGTGCCAACATATCGACCCCGTGCGTTACCAGCCAAGCGCTTAGGTTTTTACCGTCGAGCGCTGTTGTAGCGGTAAAGTCTGTCAGTTGCAGGTTGGGAGGGATGTTTTTGAGCAGATAAGCATTGTGATCAAGGATGGCGATGAGGATCATAGCGAGACGGCCTCAATGGTGTCGGTCGCCTGATCGGCGCGAAGAATAAAGCAAAACATTGTGACTCCCCTGTGTTGGAACCAGTTTGATGCTGTCGGTAATTTCCGTCCGATGAAAGGACCGATAGAGTTCAGTCATCGCGTATGTGCGGGAATCAATAATTAATGGGACGGCATGTTTTCGTCGCCCACCTTGCTTTCAGGCCCTGATTATTTTTGCCTGTAGCTCGAAGTGCCGGACCCCGCTGGGGCGAGAGCATTTGCGAGGCAACACGGTCTTTGTCTTGAGCCTGTCGAAGCAACTTGCACCCGTTTCTATGATCGGGGTTAAGCCGTCAGCTCTGCGTTGTGCTGCGGCGAATTTGCAAGTTAGTAGGGTGCGAACCTGGAATTATTGTCTGCCGCCAACCGAAGATTGCAATCGGCAGAAACGCTGAAAACTTTAGGGAGTTTATAAAATTAAGTGATGTTCATGGTTAGCAGGCGCACCATAAACGTAACTTATAAGCAAAGGAGCGGAGGCTTGCATATCGCAATGGGATTGTTCATGCGCAATTTTTCAGCTTGGGATTTCGCTAAAAATAACTTCCGCTTATCGTTCCCACGCACCGCGTTCATTTTTATGCACAAGTCGCTAAGTAACTCGTCATACCCGCCGGGATGACGTGCTTTAAAAATACTTGTGTATAACGCCGAGCGCTCCGCGTGGGAATGATAAGTTCAGGTTTCGGGACGTTATTGCTGAGCAAATCCTTATTGAGCAGGTCGGTTTCAAGTATCGGATCTTAACCTTGATTGACGACTTGTTGAGTTTTAATGATGACAAGGGCAAATTGTAGGGCTGACCTTTACATGCCTACGCGGCCATTGAACGCATGCGATAACGTACCGCTGTCGGTAAACTCCAGTTCGCCGCCCATGGGTACGCCGTGGGCGATTCTACTGGCCGGTACCTGATGTTTCCGGGCCAGTTCGCTGATGAAATAGGCGGTCGCCTCGCCTTCAACCGTGGAGTTGGTCGCCAGGATCAGTTCCTTGATATGGCCGGTTGCCAGCTGTTGTTCAAGCAGATCCAGGCCGAGTTCATCAGGTCCTATGCCGTCCAGCGGCGATAATCGCCCGTGCAGCACAAAATAGCGGCCTTTGAACATCGTTGCCTGATCGACAATCCAGACGTCGGAAGGGCTTTCCACGATGCAGATGAGGGTATCGTCTCTGGAATTATCGGCGCAGATTTCACACAGTTCGCCTTCGGTCAAGGTGCGGCATTGCCTGCAATGGCCCATTTTTTCAATGGCTTGCAGCAGCGTTTGGGCCAGCATACTGGCGCCGTTGCGGTCGCGCTGGAGCAGGTGAAACGCCATGCGCTGGGCGGTTTTAGGGCCGACGCCGGGCAAACAGCATAAATTCTGTATCAGCTGCCCCAATAAGCCTTTTTTGTGCATATTAAAAAGGTAGTTGGAATCCGGGAGGCAAGGGCAGTCCTGCGGTCACATCCGCCATTTTTTCTTTTTCATTTTTGCGACTTTATTGACGGCATCGTTGATGGCCGCGGCAACCAGGTCTTCCAGCATGTCTTTATCATCGCCGAGCAGGGAAGGATCGATGGTTACCTTTCTGGCTTCGCGTTTGCCGGTCATCAGGATGGTGACCAAACCGCCGCCGGACTCGCCCATGACCTGCATGGCGTTAAGCTCTTCCTGGGCTTTTTTTAAGTCTTCCTGCATCTTTTGGGCTTGCTGCATGATGTTGCCGAGTGCGTTTTTCATTTACTTCTCTCCTGTCTCGTTAAATCGGTTCTATAGTACCGGGCATGATTCTGGCCCCCAAGTGTTCTTTTAAAGCTTGAACGTTTTCGTCTGCATTAATCGCGTCAACCGCCGCCTGCTGTTTGTCTTCGCGCGCCTTGGTCAATTGCACGGCGGGTGTGGCAACCGTGGTTTTTTCGGTGGTGATGACCAATTTCAAAGGCGATTTTCGATAAGCCTGCAACGCCTTTTGCAGGTTTTCTTCGGTACGGGCGCTACGCAGTTGTTTGTGGCCCGGGTCCAGAATCAAGGTGCAGACGCTATCGTCAATATTTTCCAGCACGCAATTATGGGCCAACTCTCTGGTTAAGCCGTTAATTTTCATTGCGGCAACCATTTCGGCCCAATTGGAATCGTGTTGTTGAACGACGGTTTCCTGAACGGTTGTTTCGGCGACGATAGCGGGTTGCGTGGTCACCGCTGTATTGTAAACAGGTTGCGCTTGATTAGAAGCAGGCTGTGCCTGGGGTTTGTTAATAGGTTGGCGAACCTGAACCGGTTTAGCCGGAGCCGATGCTGTGCCGACCGGTCTGAAAGTCAGCATGCGCAACATGACCATTTCAAAACCGCTGCGCGGATCGGGCGCTAAATCCAGGTCGCGTTGTCCCACCAAGCCTATCTGATAGTAAAGCTGCACATCTTCGGGTGTCAGCTTGGCGGCCAATGCGGCAATCATCTCCACATCAAAATCATGGTCGATAGCGTTAGGTATTTGTTGTAGCAATGCGATGCGATGCAGGACTTGCAAAATCTGTTGCAGCACATCGCTAAAGTCCGGCGTTAAATTGGCTATCTCGTTTATTTTATCGAGTATCGCCGCCGCATCGCCCTCGGCCAGCGCCGTTAAAATAGCCTCGACCGGTTGCTGCGCCACGGTGCCCAGCATCGCGTTGACATCTTCGGTGCCGACCTTGCCGTTACCGTAAACGATGGCTTGGTCGAGCAGGCTTAAGCCGTCGCGCATACTGCCGTCGGCGGCGCGCGATAATAATTTTAAAGCGCCGGACTCGGCTTCAATATGTTCCTGCTGGAGGATGAATTCCATCTGGGTGAAAATCTGGCTGGGCAGCAAACGCTTGAGATTAAACTGCAAACAGCGGGACAGCACGGTGACGGGGATTTTATGGGGATCGGTGGTGGCCAGCAGGAATTTTACATGCGCGGGCGGCTCTTCCAGCGTCTTCAACAAGGCATTGAAACTGTGGCCGGACAGCATGTGTACTTCGTCGATCAGGTAGACTTTATAGCGACCGTGATTGGGCGCGTATTGCGCGTTGTCGAGTAAATCGCGGGTGTCTTCAACCTTGGTGCGCGATGCCGCATCGACCTCGATTAAATCCAGAAACCGTCCTTCATCCAGATCGCGACACACACTGCATACGCCGCAAGGATTAAAATCCTGCAGATTTTCGCAATTGATGGCTTTGGCTAAAATCCGGGCAATGGTGGTTTTGCCTACGCCGCGCGTTCCGGTAAATAAATAGGCGTGATGAAGTCGATCATGTTGCAAAGCGTTCATTAACGATTTGACGACATGCTCTTGTCCGACAACTTCTGTGAAATTATGGGGACGCCATTTTCTGGCGAGAACCTGATAATTCATTGCAGGCTCGAAAGGTAAGTATGAGTTGGGTGGCGATCATGCCAGCCACATCCCGGCACACGAATCTGCTGCTACCGTTGCTCCCTTCCGGGCCTGGCGGGGTTTACAGCGTATCGTTGCGGGAGGACCGACACGATCACCATTAAACATTAGCCGTACTGGCTAAAGGACGGCCATTATCGTTGAATCGGTTTAATAACACAAGCCGAAAATGGCATATATTTTGAAAATTCACCACGAAGACACGAAGACACGAAGGTCACGAAGAAAATGAAAGGTAAAACTTCGTGTTCTCGGCAATTGCTCCTGCATTGCTCTACCTCCTGCATCCATGCAGTCGTTCGTGGTGATTTATCAATCTTCTGATACGGTTTACCCAGGCCAAATAATCACCGCCGTCCTGAGCCGGTTCTTGCCGAAACTGGACATCCGGTCGAAATCCTCGCAGGCAATAGGAATAAACTGGCAATCGATTTCGCTTTGCCGTCCTTCTTCGGGATCGGGGTCGTGCATGTACAGGCAGTCATCGTCGAAGCCGCTCATCACCACCCAGTGCGGGGCTTTTTTGCGATCCATTTGAAATGTGCTGATCAGGATCAACGGTATCGCCCCGGACTTGAACGCGCTGATCAGGTCGTTCTGGCTGATATTGGCGTAATGTATCTTGATGCCTTGCTCTTGCGCCTCGCGCTTGAAGCAGTTGTCGACCAGTTCCACAACCTGTTTTTTTCCTCACTGCGCACACCGTCGATAAACAGCGTTCCGGTCTGGTTGACCCAGACTTCAACGGTAAATTGCCGACGTTTTGCCGCCAGCGCCAGACCTATCGGGTGGCAGCCGCCATGTCCCGAGGTCATAAAGATGGTTGTGGCTTCGCGCCACAGGTTGATCTCTTCTTCCTGCGAAGGCTGATAAGCCCTGTTTAAGCCGTGCATCGCCATCATCAGCGATGCGGGGCCGCAGGTAAACGGCGTGGTTTGTCTTAACCAGTGTACCGACCGGTGCTGCAAGGTATCGCGATAACGGCGGATACGTTTCTGGTAACGCAGCGCGTCTTTGTGATCTTCATAGTAATCGCGGTAGATGCCGAATTTCTGGTAGCCCAGCGTTTGGTAAAGCTTGATCGCCGGCGTGTTATCGACGCTGACTTCAAGACGCAGATACAGTCTGCCTGCATCACTGGCGGCCTGTTCGCCTGCCGTCATCAGCAATTTGGCGACGCCCGTGCCTCTTTGCGCAGGCGCAACGGCCAATGAATAGACTCGGGCCAGCCGGGTGCCGGGGTGGTAAATAATAAGCACATAACCGACGACCGCCAGGGATGGTGGAAGTGTCGCGATTGGTAGGGAACCGATGCGACCTGCCATGGATGGCGGCCGCGACTGCTCCCGGCAGTCGTCGGCATTTCCTCCATCCTTGGAGGTCAGAAGTGTCGCAACCGGTAGGGAACCGGTGCGACCGCTCTCGATTGTCTGCTCTGCAACCAGCAAGGCGCGATGTTCCGTGGTTATCCAGTGTTTGAAACTGCGCCGACTTAACTGGTCGGTGTCGAAGCAGGTTTTTTCAAGCGCTACCAGCTGATCGAGATCGGCTAACAGGGCGGGACGGATTAATATACTCAAGACGATACTCCCCGCAAGGCTTGTGCAATAACCTGTCTGGCGCGGAACAACACCATTTCCCGCCAGGCCTGATCGTCGGGGCAAAAATGACGGCGCATGACTTTACTGTGTTCCAGGCGCGCTTGTTGGTTATCGGATTGCGCCCACAGTTGGTGGTCGCGCAGTAGGATTTCAAACAGTTGATCGGTGCTGAAAGTGCCGAATTCCAGCGTGACGTAACAACTGCGTTCATTCATGATCGCGTGCCAGGCATAATCCAGCAACCCGGTTTTCGGCACCGAGCTGGACGTGCCCAGCAGCGGCAATGCCACCGAATCGCCGTACCAGTTTTGGGCGGCGCGCGTTCCGGCGCTGTCCGGCTGATGGTCGCAAATGATTTCGCCATAGCCGTAAGAGCCCAGGCCGGTGTGCAGATCGATGACCGCCAAATCCCTCTGTTGCAAGGTATAGCGGCGCATCAGGTCTTCGCAGACCCGCCTGCCGTGCGCGGGCGCTGTTCCGCCGTAAAACGGTCCGGACGGATCGCTGTATTGTCCGGCGCTGACCGCCTTTTCCAGCGCCACGCGGCCATGCTGTTGTTCAAATTCGGCAAGGGCGATTTTCCGTTGCGCGGCATCCGCTAGATAAAACGCATCTTTGAGCAGGTCATAGTCTTTGTTTTCAGGCAAGGGGCTCGAAAAATCGACGATATTGCGGTTAAGGTCAACGCCGTCCGCATCGCAACGCCGTTGCCAGGCATAACCCCACGGCGTCAGCGCATGGACCATCAATATCGCCGTATCGGCCGGAATAACGACCAGACCTTCGGCAAGCAAACCCAGAAGGTCGATCTGTATCGCGCTGCCGGCAAAGCCCTCGATGCCGTGCGTTCCGCCGAGCAAAACCAACACGCTTGATGCGTCTTCCGGGCCGATCCAGACCGTGTCGGTCACCAGCTCTTCGCCTTCAGGCCCGATGCCGGTGCATGGATAAGGCTGGAATCGTGTATGGCCGGGTAGTTTATTTGATTGGGCCAGCCAGCGTTGCCGACCGGCGGCATAGCTGCCGGGAAAAACGGCGGTATCGATAGCGGCAAGAGGAAGACAATAGGACATGACGGTTACCTGAAGTTTTTCTTAAGCATAGCCCCAGTTAAGTCAATCAGGAAATATTTATCAATACCCATAAAAACTCCTTGTGCAAACAACTGACTGGTTCCAGAATTATGGCTTATCTTACTACAGGATCTTATTGTTATGGCGCGTACCCTTCTGGTTGTTGATGATCTTTCCGACTGGAATCCCTATTATCCCAGCGACCAAGTCATCACCTTTGAAACCTATCTTGCGACCGAGCAGGGCGAGTCGCATCAGCGCGTCCGCATCATCAATCTTTGCAGCAGCTACCGTTATCTTTCCGACGGCTATTACTGCTCGTTGCTGGCCGAGGCCAGAGGCCACCACGTCATTCCTTCGGTTAAGGTGCTGAACGATCTGGGCAAAAAGGCGCTTTACCGGCTACAGCTTGAAGACTTGTCGCAGACACTGGCGCGCGCATTTAAAACCACCGACAAGGACAGTGAAATAACCTTGATGAGTTATTTCGGCACCACGCCGGACCCGGCTTTTCAGGAACTCACCAGACTGCTGTTTGAGCGCTTTTCCTGTCCCATTCTGGAAGTGACGTTACGCTGCAAGCAGCAATGGGAAATCATCGGCTTAAAGGCCGTGTCGCACCGGCATCTGGATGATGCGATGCAAACCGTTTTTGCCGACGCGCTGGATAAATTCAGCACCAAAGTCTGGCGCAAAGGCCGCGCCCGTAAAGCGGCGCGATTCGATTTGGCGATACTGGTCAACCCCGAAGAACAATTGCCGCCGAGCAACCGCGGCGCGCTGAAAAAATTCATCAAAATCGGCAGGGAACTGGGCATTGAAATAGAGCTGATAACCCAGCAACATTATGTGCGCCTGCCCGAGTTTGACGGCTTGTTCATCCGCGAAACCACCAACATCGATCACCACACCTACCGTTTCGCCAAAAAGGCCGAGGCCGAGGGACTGGTGGTTATCGACGATCCGACTTCGATGCTGCGCTGCACCAATAAAGTCTATCTTGCCGACTTGTTCCGCACCCATAAGGTGCCTACGCCCAAGACCTGGCTGCTGCACAAAGGCAATGCCGCCCACCTGGATAGAGTGGAAGCGGAAGCCGGATTTCCGATGGTAGTAAAAATCCCTGACGGCTCATTTTCTCGCGGCATCGTCAAAGTGAATGACCGGAAAGAGCTGGAACTCAAAGTGGAAGAGCTGTTCCAAAAATCCGCGCTGCTGTTGGCGCAGGAATTTCTCTATACCGATTTCGACTGGCGCATCGGCATTTTCAACAACAAAGCCTTATACGCGTGTCGCTATTACATGGTCAAAAACCACTGGCAGATTTACCGCCACGGCAGCAGCCGAATCGATACCGGCAGTTTTGCCACCTTGCCGACTTTTGAAGTCCCCAAAGCCGTGCTGGACGCCGCATTAAAAGCCACCCAGCCGATAGGCAACGGATTATACGGCGTGGATGTTAAGGAAAAAGACGGCAAAGGCTATGTGATAGAAGTCAATGACAACCCCAATATCGACAGCGGCGTCGAGGACAAATATCTGGGCGACGAACTGTACCGGTTGATTATGACCGAACTGCTGCGGCGCATGGAAAATCGCAGTAAAGGGATATTGACGTTGTAGGCTAATCGGTAGCTTTGAAAGAAATTCCTTCTTAAACTTCAAGTGAGTGGCGGCAATGTCCAAGATCAAATTAGGGGTATTTGTGCTTGCGGCAGGAATGTCCGGCCAAGATATTTATGCGGATGACGCTGTCAGCTCGGCGTTACAGAAAACGCAAGACTGTCTTAGGAATCAAAACTGCGATGCTGCGGCAACCGATGCGGGCAAGGAAGCCGACCAAAAAGCCTTGGCGGCAATGGGCGGTAACGCCCATGATAAACAAGAGCTCTATAATATTTCGGCCGATATTATGCCTATCTTGGTACGGCAAGCGGGTGGCGACCCGGTAAAAATGCAAAACCTAATGCTGAAAGCGCAAACCGATCCCGAGAGTTTCTTGAATTCGTTATCGCCGGATCTAAAAGAGAAGATCAAAAATATTGCGAATGAGTTAGACAAAAATCAGGCTTCGGGGCAAAGGCCGTGATTTTTTTCTTGTAACCCGCGTTTTTCGCCTTATAGCATTGATGAATCCAACACCAACCTGTATTTATAAGTGATGACAGCCATACCAAGTGGCTTTGATATAAAAATGAAGAAAATCAGGAAAACCAGAAAAATTAAGAACACCAATCAGACGGATTTGTTTGAATTGTTAGAACGGCTGGAGCAATTAAAAGAAGTCGAATCGGAATTAAATATGACCTCTTCGCTTGGGCTGTTGGAGTTAAGCACGATTGTAGAAAAACAAATTGATTGGGTTGATTTGGAGTTAGTCAGTTAATTAAATCTGCGGTTGATCCGGAACTGTGGGGAGCAATGCGCTACGCTATTGACGCCCGATGGGTTCTTCTCATCATTTATTTGATACGCTTTATCACGCCTTGGCTATTTATCTGAATGCCGTGTTTGTAACCGCTGATGAACTTTACTACCGCAAAACTGAAACGCTGGGATATATTCAGCTGCTGAGCTGCTGGCATTAGCACGTGCTGAACAAATTATGAAAACAGATAGAGAAATAATGAATACCGGTTTTGAGTCTATTTTTTCCAGTTTAGGGATGGTGGATGCACAGCGTTTTATCGCCTTGCTTAAACGCGATAAATTTGATTATACCGAATGGCAATGGAAACTTTGGCCGGATGAAACGGTGGAATCTTTGTCGGAAAAGGCGCAGCAGGCTTGGATAGAATTGCACCGCGACGAATTGATGGCCGATTGGGAACTGGCTGTCATTGGCGAGAATCCGTATAAAATTGCTCCGTTGTGAGGTTGTCATGTATTGGGATGTGAAAACTGTAAAGCCGTTGCCGGACTTTTGCATCTATGTCGAGATTGAAGATGGACGCAAGGGGGTATTTGACTTGAAGCCTTACCTCGATCACGGAGTTTTTCGTGAGCTTCGGAACGCGCATTATTTCAATCAGGTCGGCATTCTGTTTGGGGCGGTAACTTGGCCCAATGAACAGGATATTGCCTCTGAAGCGCTGCTTGCTGAAATGGTTCCAATGGAATCAATCGCGGCTCATTAGGGCAGGAAGTGCTGACGAAGGACGCGCATTGTTCGCGATTGATGCGATTAACTATGTCCAGCACATCGAGCTGGTTCCCAATCTCCAGATTGGGAACCCAGAAGACGAAGCTCCAGCTTCGCGAAACGGGAAGCTAGAGCTTCCGTAACTGAATTCCCAAGCTTGAGCTTGGGAACTAGCGGATGGTGTTAGCATTGTAGGGTTCGCCTCTGACAAAGGAAGCATATCGTTCGCGATTGATGCGATTAACTACGTTCAGCACATTGAGCTGGTCCCCAATCTCCAGATTGGGGACCCAGGAGACGAAGCTCCAGCTTCGTGAAACGGGAAGCTAGAGCTTCCGTAACCGAATTCCCAAGCTTGAGCTTGGGAACTAGCGAAATCATCACACCGATTCCTATCAGGCGAGTGAACCTGTAGAATGGGTAATCAAAACATTAAGACATCATCTATATGACCGAAAAAGAAAATTTTGCAGGGAAACTCGAAGAATTTGTTACCGAGCTTAAAGAGCATATCAGTACAGATGACGGTCAATGGACAGTAAAAGGTTTTATTGATGTTTTCAAAAACGTATACACAATCTCTTCAGATACCAAGATTGTGTCGAAAATTCTTGAAATTCATCTCTTCCCTAAAATTCTGCATTTCGCACAAACTAACGGGTACAAGGTGGTTCTTGCCGATCACCAGAATTACTATCCCGACATATCGTTTGTCAAAGCCAGCGATG
>scf_100011_pt746 | contig 11148 bp, 14 predicted proteins | sample Micenr1anaerobic_FD_49594 | JGI IMG/M metagenome (IMG submission 49594) | reverse complement strand
GAATCTGTAGCATTATCAAAAAAACATGTACCGCATTTTAAGCCTGGTAAGGAACTACGCGATCGAGTAGATGCTTCGCGGGAAAAATGCAAGATAGTTGACTAATAGTTAGTGCGTTGAAGCTCTGTAAGAATTATGCAGAGCTTTAATGTTACCGTTATTGAGTAAAAAACGTTAACGCTTTACCCTTCCTTTTTATACCCCCATTCCAATTTAAGTTTTTGTCTGTTCAATGCCAGCCATTGAATCGCAATGATAGGTATCGCCGATTCTATCTCGCCATTTTCCAGCATCAAATACGCCTCATCAAAATCAACAGCACGTACCAATATATCTTCGTCTTCATGGTCTAAGCCATAGAATGCCGCCCACTTGAGTACTATCCACTTTACCGCAAAACAGGGTGATCCATTCTGAGAAAGCGCCCGGCGTGGTATAAAACTCATTAATAACCATTAATTGCTGAATTTCACAACCTGCTTCCTCCAGAGATTCCCGATAAGCAACTTCCTCAGCGGTCTCACCTTCTTCAATTGCTCCCGCAACAATCTCTACGAGCCAAGCTCTATCAGGGTTTAGAATTGCGCCTGTCCTGAATTGTTCGATCAACACCACCTTATCGGCATGAGGATCATATAACAAAACCGCGACGCAACTGCCACGCATGAATAACTCACGCGTTATTTCGGAACTCCATCCCCCGCCAAACAAAGTGTGCTTAATGCGGTACTCTTCCACACGGAAAAAGCCTTGATAAACAATTTCCTTGCTTAAAATTTCAAATTGTTTATCCATGATTACCTTTGTACTCAACTCTATAAATGACGCCGAGTTTATCATCGCTAATCAACAAACTGCCATCCGGCATTTCCAGAATATCGACGGGACGTCCAAGCACCTTGCCGTCCTTGGTTAACCAGCCGTCGATAAAAACCTGTTCCGAAACGGGTTTGCCTTGCTTGAATTTTACCGAGACAACGCGATAGCCTTGTGGTTCAGACCGATTCCATGAACCGTGTTCCGCAACAAATAACTGATTCTGGAATTCGACCGGAAATTGCTTGCCCCGATAAAAACGCAGTCCCAACGGCGCTATATGCGCCTTAAACTTCCACACCGGTGCGGTAAATTGTCGACATTTCTTATCTGCGCCAAACTCCGGATCAGGAATGTCACCGCCATGACAATAAGGAAAACCAAAATGTTCTCCGGTAGTTGTCCACTGATTAAGCTCATCGGGCGGCATATCATCGCCTAAATAATCGCGGCCATTATCGGTAAAAAACAAGGCATTGGTTTCCGGCTGCCAGTCGAAACCAACCGAACTTCTGATGCCTCTGGCAAGTATCTCAAAACCGCTGCCGTCGGCATTCAGCCTGACCAGCGACGAATAGATCGGTTGTTCAGGTTCGCAAATATTACACGGCGCTCCGACTGAGGTGTACAGCTTGTTATCGGGGCCAAAGCGCAGATACTTCCAGCCGTGATGCTGCTCTGATGGAAACTGATCGTAAACCACAACGGGTTTAGGCGGATTGGCCAACTGCTGCGTGATGCGGTCGAACCGAATAATGCGATTAACTTCGGCCACGTACAGTGAACCGTCCCTGTAAGCAACGCCGTTGGGCATATATAAATGACTGGCGATAACATATGACTTATCCGCTACGCCATCGCTATTGCTGTCCTGTACGGCATAAACCGACCCTTCAGATCCTGTGCCCACAAACACCGTGCCGTTATCGCCCAAGGCCAAACTACGGGCATTGGGCAGATTATCGGCGAAAATAGACAAGGTGAAACCTGCGGGTACATGCAGTTGCTTTATAATATTCTGATGACTGTTTTGTAGCGCAAAAGCTAAACAAGGATTAATTAAAAACAAAGCCAACAGTATTGTTTTAATATGCATGAGAATACCCTCCATCAATAAACTTAAGCTATGTTAGCACCCTGAAAACGGATTGAATTTATTTATTCAATCCCCATATAGATTAAACCTTAACTTATCAAAAGGCTCAAACATGATGCGTATTTTTCTTTTTCTGGCGACTAATGCGGCCATATTGGTTGTGGTCAGTATTATTTTCAATGTCTTAGGTTTAAGCGGCACTCTGGATGCTCAAGGCATCGACCTTAACCTGAATGCCCTTTTAGTCATGTCTGCCATCATCGGCATGACCGGTTCCGTTATTTCCTTGGCGATGTCTAAATGGTCGGCAAAAAGGGCGATGGGTGTACACGTTATCGAACGCCCCCAAAATCAAACCGAGCAATGGCTGATCGACATCGTGGCCAGGCAAGCCAGACAAGCGGGAATCGGTATGCCGGAAGTCGGCATATTCCAGACCCCCGAGTCCAATGCCTTTGCTACCGGCATGAGCAAAAACAGTGCGTTGGTAGCGGTCAGCACCGGTTTGCTGCAAAACATGAACGCCGATGAAGTTGAAGCCGTTGTCGGTCATGAAATCAGCCATGTTGCCAACGGCGATATGGTGACGATGGCCTTAATGCAGGGCGTGGTAAATACCTTTGTTTACTTTTTTGCGACCATCATCGGTCATCTTGTCGACCGGGTTGTGTTTAAAACCGAACGCGGTTACGGCCCGGCCTATTACATCACCCAGATGGCGGCTCAAGTCGTCTTGGGAATCCTAGCCTCTATGCTGGTCATGTGGTTCTCCCGTTACCGGGAATTCAAGGCGGATGCCGGTGGCGCAAACCTGGCGGGACGGGAAAAAATGATCGGCGCCTCTGCGTGCCTTACAGCGTGGTCATGAAGCGGAAGACCTGCCTGGACAACTGGCGGCGTTCGGCATTAACGGCGGTGGCGTGAGCAAGTTGTTTATGAGCCATCCTCCATTGGAAGAGCGTATCGCCGCATTACAAAACAACCGTTAATTAACTAAAAGCATAAAAACCGCGAAGACACGCTTCGTATCTTCGTGGTGAATCATTTTTATGCTTAAGTTGATGCTGATATCATCATGACCCAACACCAATACATCCGCTTTGCGCTAAAACTGTCATACGACCAATACCTTAAGGTCTATCAAGGCATTGCCAAAAATGTTTCCGTTATCGCCGATGATGGCAGAAGAGTCGCTTTTCCGGCGGGCAGGATTCAGTCTTTTTTGACCAAGCAAGGTATCAACGGTTATTTTGAAATGGAATTAACGCCTGAAAACAAATTTGTCAGTATCAAAAAACTGTAACAATTTCAGTAGCCAAAAATAGAACGCAGATGACGCCGATACTTATGGTCAACACAGATAACTCAATAAAATCATAAATTATCAGATTCATCTGCGTTCCATTGGTTTTGATGCCATTGAATAGTCATACCAATAAAGGGGCATGGTTATCTGCCTTTTAGATACCAATAAATTCTTAACACTCTAATTGATTGAAGGTGTGCAATTGAAAACAGAAGTTCTGGTGCTGGGCGGTGGCCCTGGAGGCTACACAGCGGCATTTCGTGCGGCCGATTTAGGGAAACAAGTCACTTTGGTTGAGCGTTATCCGGTTTTGGGCGGGGTTTGTTTAAATGTCGGCTGCATTCCGTCAAAAACCTTGTTGCATGTGGCGGCGGTGCTCAATGAAGCCAAAGAGATTAATTCGGCCGGGATCGGTTTTGCAGAACCTGACATTGACCTGGAAAAACTGCGCGGCTGGAAAAACACCATCAGTTCACAGTTAACTACGGGCTTGGCGGCGTTGGCAAAGCAGCGCAACGTAACGGTTGTCAAAGGTATCGGACGCTTTGTTTCCGACACGCAGGTGTTGGTTGAAGACGGTGACGACACCCAGACCATAGAGTTTGCACAGGCCATTATCGCGGTCGGCTCCCAGCCGGTAAAAATACCGTCGTTTCCCAATGACGATCCCCGGCTGATGGATTCCACCGATGCGCTCAAGCTTGAGAGCATCCCGAAAAAACTGTTGATTATCGGCGGCGGCATCATCGGCCTGGAAATGGCGACCGTTTATAATGCGCTGGGCAGCAAAATCACCGTGGTTGAAATGCAGGATCAGATTATTCCCGGTTGCGACAAGGATCTGGTCAGGCCGTTAATGCAGCGGATCAAAAAGCAATACGACAATATTTTTCTGGAAACCCAGGTAACAAATATTGAAGCGTTGCCGGAAGGCTTGAAAGTCAGTTTCAGCGGTAAAGACGCTCCAGAAACCGATGTATTCGATAAAGTGCTGGTCGCAGTGGGCAGACGGCCCAACGGTCATTTAATCGATGCCGACAAAGCCGGGGTTAATGTCGACGAGCGCGGCTTTATCAGCGTCGATAAACAACAGCGCAGCAATGTAAAACATATCTTTGCGATCGGCGATGTGGTGGGCAACCCGATGCTGGCGCATAAAGCGTCGCATGAAGGTAAAATAGCGGCCGAAGCATTGGCCGGTATGGCAACCGAATGGCGGGCCTTGACCATTCCTTCCGTCGCGTATACCGATCCTGAAATAGCCTGGATGGGCTTGACTGAGAATGCCGCTAAAGCGCAGGACATCGCTTATGAAAAAGCGGCCTTCCCGTGGGCGGCCAGCGGCCGGTCATTAAGCATCGGGCGCAAGGAAGGCGTGACTAAATTGCTTAGCGACAAACAAACCGGGCGCATTCTTGGCGCCGGTATCGTCGGCACCCATGCCGGTGAATTGATTGCGGAAGCCGTATTGGCGTTGGAGATGGGCGCGGGTGTTGAAGATTTGGCCTTAACGGTTCATGCGCATCCCACTTTGGCCGAAACCCTGGGCTTTTCAGCAGAAATGATGGAAGGCACTATTACTGATTTATTTATTAAGAGACGATGAAAGAACAATTATTGAACAAAAGCTTTATGACCAATTTTATCGCGGTTGTGATCATTATTATCGGCTCTGCAAGCTCTATACAATTCATTAAATCCATCGGCTTTTTTGCCCTATCCGGGGCGATTACCAATTGGCTGGCAATTTATATGCTGTTTGAGAAAGTGCCTTATTTATACGGTTCAGGCGTTATACCTGCCCGGTTTGAAGAGTTCAAACTATCTATCAAGCAACTGATGATGGAGCAGTTTTTACTGCAAACAACATCGAACAGTTTATTGAAAACGAGGAACAGCAAGGCAAAAACCTGCTGAATCTGGAGCCTTTGTTGAATGCAGTCGATTATGACAAGGTATACGAAGGCTTGGTATCTTCGATTATGGGCTCTTCTTTTGGCGGCATGTTGATGATGATGGGCGGCGAAGAAGCGCTGGTACCGTTAAAAGAACCGTTTACCGAAAAAATGAAAATCACCTTGACCGAAATGGTCGAGTCCGACCGCTTTAAATCCGCATTAAAGCAAGGTCTGGATGCGCACAAAATCGGCGGCGACATTGTCGGTAAAATCGAATCAGTGATCGATAAGCGCCTGAATGAATTAACCCCGCAGCTGGTCAAGGAAATGGTTCAGGCTATCATCCGTCAGCATCTGGGTTGGCTGGTTGTTTGGGGCGGTATTTTCGGCGGCTTGATGGGCGCATTATTCGATTTTGCCTGATGGAAACCATGGAACTGGCTTTTGAGGAATTCGGCGACCCGGATAATAGCCCGCTGATTATCCTGCATGGCTTTTTTGCCTCGTCGCGTAACTGGCGGCAGATAGCTCAAAGACTGTCTGCCCGGTTTCATGTTTATGTGCCGGACATGCGCAATCACGGGGTATCATCGCATCATCCGTTAATGGATTATCCGTCCATGGCCGCTGATTTGTTGCGGTTTATTGATGACCGCGGCTTGGAAACAGCCAGCTTGCTGGGGCACAGCATGGGCGGCAAGGTAGCCATGTGGTTTGCGCTTACAGCTCCGGACAGGGTCAATAAGCTGATTGTGGCTGATATTGCCCCGGTCAGCTACAAGCACAGTTTTGATAACACCGTCCTGGCGTTAAAAGCGCTGCCGCTGGCTGAAATCAATAACCGTAAACAGGCCGAAACAGTGCTTGCGTCGCGCATACCCGAGCTGAGTTATCGCCAGTTTTTGTTGCAAAATCTCATTCTAAAAGACGGCAAATATTGCTGGCGACTCGACCTGGATATTTTTCAGCAGATGGCGCCCAATATCGCAGCCTTTCCCAATGCCGATCATTTAGCGCCGTTTACCGGCAAGGCCTTGTTTATCGCAGGAGGCGATTCAGACTTCGTTAAGCTGGAGGATATAAAATCATTATTCCCAGAGGCGGCTTTCAGCACCATAGCCGACGCCGGACATTGGCTGCATGTACAACAACCGGATGTTTTTACAACACTGGTTGAAAAGTTTTTAGCTTAAAATGAAAATATAGGGCGATTTCATCGCCCAAAAAATCGCTCTTTTAAGAGGGCAGGGATGATCAAATGCTGCGTCCAGTATTTGATTTTTAATGATATGTATTGTCGAGAATGTCTCAGATGAATCAAAAAATAAGAAAAGCAGTTTTTCCGGTTGCGGGTCTCGGAACCCGTTTTTTACCCGCTACCAAAGCCAGCCCCAAGGAAATGTTGCCGGTTGTGGACAAGCCCTTGATTCAGTATTGCGTTGAAGAAGCGGTAGCTGCGGGTATTGATACGATGATCTTTGTAACGGGCCGGACCAAAAACGTGATCATGGATCACTTTGACAAGGCCTACGAGTTGGAAAATGAACTGACTACCCGTGGCAAGACCGAAATATTGAAAATGGTTCGGGAGATGATGCCGCCGAATGTGTCATTCGTGTTTATTCGTCAGCCTGAGGCATTGGGACTGGGTCATGCGGTGCTTTGCGCCAAGTCTGTCGTTGGCGATGAGCCGTTTGCCGTTATCCTGGCTGACGACTTGATCTCGAATCGTAACGGCGATGGCTGTATGGCTCAAATGGTTGAACAATACGATAAAAATCAGTGCAGCATATTAGGCGTAGAGAGAGTAAATCCCCAGGAAACCGATAAATACGGCATTGTCAAAACCAAGGAAGTATCCCCATCGGTAGGCCGGGTTGAACTGATTATTGAGAAACCTGCTCCTGAGCACGCTCCGTCAAACCTCGGGGTGGTCGGACGCTATATTTTAACGCCTGCGATTTTTGAGAAAATTGAAGCAACGGAACGCGGCGCCGGCGGCGAAATTCAGCTGACCGATGCTATTGCCGCATTGATGACTGATGAACAGGTATTGGCCTATGAGTTTGAAGGCAAACGTTATGATTGCGGATCAAAACTCGGTTATTTGCAGGCTACCGTTGAATACGGTCTTGACGCATGCAGAGTTGAAAGGTGATTTTCTGGATTATTTAAAGAATCTGGTTCTCGATTAAGTTAGCGCAAGGGCGACCGACCGGTCGCCCTTGTCGTCGTCTGAAATCACCACAACCCCGGCAAAACCGCTGCCTGGCGTGCGAAAATTGGTAGTTTGTCCCTGATATAAACGAGCGCTGGTCAACTGCGCCTGCCCCCTGTAAACATACTGTCTCAGATCAAGTTTAAGATCGACCATTTCATTTTCCACTTTCAATTGCCGTTCGGTAGGCCGCACCAAGGCCTGTGCCACATAATTCCCCTGTAGAACAATCTCACCGAACACTCGTTTGGTCACCCCGTCGCCCCGGTATGCGGCTTTGCTGCCGTAGCCTTTGGCCGGTTTGAAAAACAGATGCTTGCGCGCGGCCCATAAGGCTTCTGCGTCCTCCTTATGTACGCAATCGGTGTGGGCAATGCCGCCAAGAAGCAGCGCCCGGGTTTCAGCGGCAACGCCCAACTCCCGTAACGCGGTTTCATCAGTCAATATCGCCAGATTTCTTTTATCTGCGTATAGCGCATGGGCTCTTGGATGGGGCGTGACCACGACTGCTTCAGCCAAATAGGCCTCACGCAATGGTTTTAGCGTTCCAGCTTCCAGTCCGAAGTCGGTCAAGCGGTTGTAAACGAGATCGATAGGCATATCGCCATGCCAAAGAGCTCCGTCGCGGTAATCAAGCTCGGAAGGATCGCAAATAACGGCATTGATATGGTTTTGCTCGAACAGTTTTTTGAACAGTAAAAACTCCGGCAGCATGAATTGGGTCGGCGGATTTTCATCGACGATAGCGATTGAATGTAAGGGCTGTTGACCGCGTTCGGCTTGCCATTCTTCAAGAAACATCGCCATAAACGCCTGTTCCGGATTTTGAACCGCGGACGCATTCAGTCCGGCCGAATCGCAACAGGCTGTTTGCGCCCGAATCAGGATGGCATTAAGCAACGCGCCTCCGGCATTACTGTTTATCTCAATTAATTGCGGACCTTTAGGGCTTAAATGAAAGTCATAGCCGAAAAAAACGCCGTGCGCTTTGGGAATAAATTGCGCCGTACCGGGTGCGTAAGCCAGAACGCGTTGCTGATAAGCGGGCATCGCGATAACACTTTCTATGGCGGTAATAATGTCACGCTGGCTGCGTAGGCTGCTTTCAGCGACAACAACTAAAGCTTCGGCGAATTGGTGAGGGCGCTCTTCAATGAGCATGCGGTACAACAAATCATCATCCAGTTGTTGCCGTAATGCTTTGCGCATAGCGTCCCTGTCGAGTGAAAGGTAACGGCATTCGACGTTGCCTTGATCTATCAATTGGGTGGATTCATGTTCAGAGGCGACTTGAGGAAGTGGGGTCATTCAAATTTTATATGTTGTTGGGCTACTGTATACGACGCGATTAGCCGACAGATTATTACAGAAAAGCCCTGTTTTGTAGAGCAGTGTAGTCAATAAGGGGTTAACGCCAAAAACATCAGATCGTTTTTTCTGCACCGGTGCAAAACAACAACGGATCGGTTGTTTTGCACCCTCCTATTCCTTATTCACGACTTGGCAATAAAAATACTGACAATTAAAATCAATGGGTTATAAATAAAAAAACAGTTGGCACGGTTATCGCTTATGACTCGTTAGAACCTTTTTATAATTACGAGGATTTGTATGAGTGAACCATCCCTGTCAGAGTTACCAAAGTCCGGTTTAGCCGGTTTAAAAGAAAACTGGCGTAGCGATTTATTGTCCGGTTTTCTGGTTTTTCTTATTGCCCTGCCGCTGTGCCTGGGTATATCGATGGCCTCCGGTTTTCCGCCATCGGCCGGTATTATCACGGCTATTATCGGCGGGATGCTGGTTTCGCGTATCAACGGATCGTTTATAACCATTAACGGCCCGGCCGCCGGCTTGATCGTGGTGGTGTTAAGTGCGGTGCAGGAACTGGGCGAAGGCGATGCGATGGCAGGTTATCGTTATGCCTTGGCTGCCATCGTGGTTGCCAGTGTAATACAAATTTTAATGGGCGTGTTTAAAGCCGGACGGTTAAGTTCGTTTTTCCCGGCATCGGTGGTGCATGGCATGCTGGCGGCTATCGGCATCATTATTATGGCTAAACAGATCCATGTCATGCTGGGAACTACGCCGGAGAAAGGCAGCAGTCTGTTTTCGACTATCGCGCAAATCCCGCATAGCCTTCTGAATCTTAATCATGAAATTGCTATTATCGGTTTTACCGGATTGGCGATATTGATTATTTGGTCGATATTGAAAAACCCGACTTTAAAGATGATTCCGGCGCCGCTTATTGTGGTGTTGGCAGGGAATGGGCTTGGCGCGGTATTTTGACCTGGAACATGAGCACATGTATTTGTTCCTGCCGGATGCGCATTTTTTACCGCATCATGAAGAAACCGTCGGACCGAAATTTTTGGTCGCGATCTCCGAAAATTTCATGTCCAGCTTTTATTTCCCCGACTTTTCAAAATTCGCCACCGTAGAGTTTTGGGAAGCCGTTGTCAGTATCAGCTTGGTCGGTAGTCTGGAGAGTTTGCTTAGCGCCATGGCGGTCGACAAACTTGATCCGTATAAGCGCCATTCCAATCTTGATCGTGACTTAACAGCGGTCGGTGCGGGTAATCTGGTGGCCGGATTGATCGGCGGCTTGCCGATGATTGCCGAGATCGTGCGTAGTTCGGCAAACGTGAACAACGGCGCAAAAACCCAGTGGGCCAACTTCTTTCACGGCAGTTTTATGTTGTTGTTCGTGGTGTTGTTCCCGAGGCTGATTCATAGTATTCCTCTTGCGGCATTGGCGGCATTGTTGGTCTATACCGGTTTTCGCCTGGCCTCGCCCAAAGAGTTCGCTAAAGTCATGGGCGTTGGTAAAGAACAGTTGTTTATGTTCGTTGTTACGATTATCGGTGTGTTGGCGACCGATTTATTAATCGGCGTCGCTATAGGTATCGTCACCAAATTTACTATCCATATGCTGCGCGGTGTCAGGCTAAATAACCTGTTCAAGATTCATTTTGTGATTGAACCCAAAGATGCCGATTCTGTTGTAGTATCGATAGTCGGCGCGGCCATTTTCTCCAACTTTATGTCATTGAAGACTGCTTTAGCCAATCTGGAGAACGGCAAAACAGTTATCTTTCAATTGAACAATGCGTACCTGATCGATCATACCGTGATGGAGTTCATTCATGATTTTCAGCATAACTATGAAGGGCAGGGAGGACAATGTCAGTTTATAGGAATGGAATATCATGATACCTTCTCAGAACACCCTTTGGCGGTGCGCAGAATGAAACGCAACAACATGAGCCGTCGTAAAAGCGATCATTATGGCGTATAGGGCGTTTCCTGAGGCTGGAGTGCAGGCTTTGTCTATATGGATGTAGGCAAGGGGCGTGAGCTTCGCCTGCAGATTTTCGATACATTGCCAACGGGCAAGCGAAGCTTGCACTCCTATTACACGGCGAACGGCAATAACGCGGTTTGCTAACTTACAGGCAAGTGCGTTGAAGTGTGTTTATCAATAGAGTGAGAATTCCATGATTCTTGTATTAGCTTATAGCGCTGTTCTGCTAAGTTTTTTTTCCGGCTTGCTGGGACTGATGATGCATCAGCGTCGGCATATACTGCTGTTTAGTCAGTATTGGTTTAAAAAATTCCCGAGCGACAACGAAGGTAGCCAGTCTGTGCTTACCGGCTGTCTGGAAGCACGGCGGTTTCCGGTTTTGTTACGGCAAGCCGTGTTTGTTTACTGGGTTTGTCCGGTGTTTTGCGGTATTGGCCGGGTTGAGCGTGTTGATCGGTAAGGAGGTGGTTACCGAGTCAACTCAGTTTGGGCTGCCTTGGCTGCCGTGGC
>scf_100011_pt162 | contig 11264 bp, 12 predicted proteins | sample Micenr1anaerobic_FD_49594 | JGI IMG/M metagenome (IMG submission 49594) | reverse complement strand
GGTGTTTTCATCCGGGGTTACCATTGCGATGAAATCAGCCAGCCTGGCTGCGGATGTGTTGGTCAGACAATTTAACAATGAGGCCGTGGATTGGCAGCAGGATTACGCCGAGCCCTTGCAACGCGGCGTCGATACTTTCCGAGTATTTGTCGATGCGTGGTATGACGGCCGTTTTCAGGACGTCATCTTTCATCCGCAGCAGCAGCCTGAAGTTAAGGCGATGATCAGTTCAATACTGGCCGGTTATGCTTGGGATGAAAATAATCCTTACGTCAAAAATGCCCGGCCCAGGTTGGATACTTTGGTTGAGTTATGCCGATAAGGTTATTTTTCTTCGTTCCTTTTCGCTACGTTGCCGCCATTAAGCAAAAATGCGGTTATGCTTGTGGGGGCGACTTTAGTCGCCCAGTCAGTAACAATCTACTGTTTAATAGGCGGCTAAAGTCGCCCCCACATCATGTTTGAGTTATGTGGGTAAATATTTTTTACTATGGCTGTCGTTGTCCGGTTGTGCGCTGATGCAGCCGGAGCAAGTTGCCGCCAAGCCGGAATTGATGCCGATCGCGCAACCTTTAGGCCCGGCCAGACGGATAGTGCAGCAAATAAACGCGGTTTGGGCGGATCGGCAGGAATCCCTGTTGGCGGTTCTGGAACTGGATGCAAAGCATATCGCAATGGCCGGACTCAGTAACGACGGCTTGAGCCTGTTCAACTTGACCTACGACGGTAACACTGTCGTGTCCGATAAAAGCCCGTTATTGCCGGAGTCGGTCAACCCGGAATTTATCATTTCCGATCTGCAACTGGTTTACTGGCCGATTGCCGAGTTGCAAAAAAAGCTCCCTGCCGGATGGCGTTTGGAAGAAGCCGATAAAAAACGCTTTTTAACGATCCGTGGTAAAAAACAAGTTGAAGTTAACTATTTATCCCCCGATCCGGTTTGGCCGAAAGCCGTTGAACTGGTCAATTTTCAGTACAATTACCGCCTGAATATTAAAACGATAAGTTATGACCTTATACCTGAATGATTTAGGCCTGTTGTGTGCGTTAGGTAATAGTAAAGCCGAGGTATTAAAGCGCTTGCTGGCCGGTGACCGGTCGGGATTGGTAGCAAGCGATGAGTTCGGGACTCGCTGCATTGTCGGCGCTGTTGCTGCCGATCTCCCGGAAATCCCTCCCGGCCCCCCTTTTTCAGAGGGGGGCGAAAGAGAGCAATCTTCCGCGGACTCCTCTTTATTATCAAGCAGGACTCTCCCCCCTTTGAAAAAGGGGGGTAAGGGGAGGATTTACAACTGCCGGAATAATCGCCTGCTGCTGGCGGCATTAAGCCAGATCGAACCGACTGTGACTGACATGATGGCCCGATTCGGCGCCGATCGTATCGGCATTGTGCTGGGCACCAGCACTTCGGGCGTACGCAATACCGAACTTGCGTTGGATTATTGGGCTGAAAACGGCGTATTGCCGGATCAGTTTCATTACAAGCAACAGCAAATGGGTGCGGGGGCCGATTTTTTGGCGGATTTTCTGGGCGTTCAAGGCCCGGCCTATACGATTTCTACGGCCTGTTCTTCCAGCGGCAAGGCGTTTGCTTCGGCGCGGCGATTAATCAGGCAGGGTCTATGCGATGCGGTCATCGTGGGAGGGGCGGATAGTTTATGCGGCTTGACCGTTAACGGCTTTACGGCGCTGGAATCGATCAGCAGCGGCTTGTGCAAACCTTTTGGAATGCACCGCGACGGCATCAATATCGGCGAAGCGGTCAGCCTTTTTGTGTTGAGTGCGGAGCCGGGGCCGGTGGTATTGCGAGGCATAGGCGCAACCAGCGATGCCTATCATTTTGCCGCACCCGATCCTGACGCGACCGATGTGATCAGGGCCATGCAAAATGCGCTGGATGATGCGGGCAAAACACCGGGTGAGATCGATTATCTGAATCTGCACGGAACGGCCACGGTATTGAACGATGCGATGGAAAGCAAAGCCGTTAATGCGGTGTTCGGATCAAAGTTGGCGGCGAGTTCCAGCAAGGGCATGACCGGGCATACCCTGGGCGCTGCCGCCGCATTGGAATTGGCTTTTTGTTGGTTGTTGCTGACCCATGACGATGAACAGGGCGCGTTGATTCCCAATATCAACGATGATGAACCGGATACGGCATTGTCTGCGTTAAATCTGGTCAAAAAAGGCGGAACGTTGGGGCGTAGAATCAATACCTGTCAAAGCAACTCGTTTGCCTTTGGCGGCAATAACTTGTCTATTGTGGTGGAGCGGGCATGAACGATATTGCCGACAACTGCATGGATGCAGGAGGTACGACTCCACGGATGGGGAAGATAGAATCGCGTCTGGAACAGCGATCAGCAGTTACCGAGCTGATTCCGCATACCGGCGACATGGTGTTGCTGGAGCGTATCATTGACTATGACGAGCAGGGCTTGACGGCCGAACTGGTGGTGCGCGGCGATGGTTTGTTTGGCGATGATCAGACCGTTCCTGCCTGGGCCGGTATTGAATATATGGCCCAAGCGATAGCCGCGTATGTCGGCGTGAAGGCGAGACAGGCCAATGAGCCGATACGCATGGGCTTTCTGCTCGGAACCCGTCGTTACAACAGTAATGTTGCTGCGTTTAAGGTCGGCGCAACGTTGACGATACGGGTGAATAAAATCATGCAGGATGACGGCTTGGGGGTTTTTGAGTGCCGAATTCTGGGGGAAGGCGTGGACGTTGCGGCTAACCTCAATGTTTATCGACCTCCGTTGAACAACACATGAGACAGTCTGTTTCGTCTGTCGAAAACGTTGCGAGTTAGACCTTCCAGGTTTTTAAAACCTGGAAGGTCTGGATAGTGGCCTGTTTTCCGCCTAACGCCAGGTAAAGGACTGCCGGAATTAAAGATGAACGCAACGCGTGGGAACGCGATGAAGTATTGAAACAACACATGAGCACAATATGAATAAAACTGTTTTAGTGACCGGTTCCAGTCGGGGCATTGGTAAAGCGATTGCATTATATCTGGCTAAACAGGGCTTTGATTTGGTTATCCATTGTCGCAGCCAACGTACTCAGGCCGAGGAGGTTGTTGCCGAAATCGGGCAGCTAGGCCGACACGCCAGGATCTTGCAATTCGACATTGCCGACCGCGCGCAATGCAGCGAACAACTCAATCAGGATATTGAAAGCCACGGCGCTTATTACGGCGTGGTATGCAACGCCGGGATCACTGCCGATAACGCCTTTCCGTCGCTGACCGGCGAACAGTGGGACAGCGTGATCCACAGCAATCTCGACGGTTTTTACAATGTCTTGCAGCCGGTGGTCATGCCGATGGTCAGGCGGCGAAAACCGGGGCGCATTGTCACTTTATCGTCGGTTTCCGGTTTGATGGGCAATCGCGGTCAGGTCAATTACAGTGCGGCAAAAGCCGGTATTATCGGTGCGACCAAAGCGCTGGCTTTGGAACTGGCAAAACGCGATATTACCGTCAATTGCGTGGCGCCGGGCCTTATCGATACGGAGATGGTCAACGAATTGCCGCTGGAAGAAATCAAGAAAATGATTCCGGCGCGCAGGGTAGGCAGCCCTAAAGAAGTGGCGGCGGTCGTGGCTTTTTTAATGTCCGAAGATGCCGCCTACGTGACCCGGCAGGTTATTTCAGTCAATGGTGGCTTATGTTAAAACGCGTGGTAGTGACCGGCATGGCGGGGATTTCGCCGATAGGCAACGATTGGCGGCAAGTTGCCGAACGCCTTAAAAACAAGTCTACCGGCATTCAAACAATGCAGGACTGGGATAAGTACCAAGGCTTGAATACCCGCTTGGGTGCGCCCGCCGATTTCACCAAGCCTGAGCATTATTCGCGCAAGCAAGTTCGCGGCATGGGGCGTATCGCTTTAATGGCGACTTACGCAACCGAACTGGCGCTGACTGATGCCGGTTTGCTGGGTGACGATTGTCTTAAAAGCGGGCAGATGGGCATCGCTTACGGCAGTTCATCAGGCAGCCCCGATGCTATCGCCGAGTTCGGCAACATGCTCCTTAATCACGCCACCGGCGGTTTGAATGCCACGTCGTATATCAGGATGATGAGCCATACCGCCCCGGTCAATATCAGCCTGTTTTTCGGCATAAACGGCAGGATTTACACAACCTCAAGCGCCTGCACCTCGGGCAGTCAGGGCATTGGCTACGGTTATGAGGCGATAAAGTTCGGCCAGCAAAAGCTGATGGTCGCAGGCGGCGCTGAAGAATTATCGGCCATTCAGTCCGCAGTATTCGACACCTTGTTTGCAACCAGTCTGCGCAATGAGACGCCGGATAAAAGCCCCCGGCCTTTTGACCGCGACCGGGATGGCTTGGTCATCGGCGAGGGCGCAGGCACCTTGATATTGGAAGAGTTGGAGCATGCACTGGCGCGTGGCGCTCATATTCATGCCGAATTGGTGGGATTCGGCACCAATTCGGACGGCCTGCATGTCACCCAGCCTAACAGTGACAGTATGCAGGTTGCGATGCGCCTGGCCCTGCAGGATGCCAAGCTGGAGGCCTCCGCCATCGGTTACATCAGTGCGCATGGCACCGCAACAAGTCACGGCGATGTCGCCGAAAGCCATGCGACTGCGGCGATATTCGGCGATAAAACCCCGATCAGTGCGCTGAAAAGCTTTACCGGCCACACTCTGGGTGCTTGCGGCGCGCTGGAAGCCTGGGTGGCGGTCAATATGATGAATGAAGGCTGGTTTCATGCCACGGCCAATCTTGACAATATTGACCCCGAATGCGCGCAGTTGGACTATATTAAAGAGGATGCCCGCAAGCTCGATTGCGACTATGTGATGAGTAATAATTTTGCTTTTGGGGGTATCAATACTTCATTGATTTTTAAGCGCTGGGATAGCTAATATCCCACTCAACCTGGAGAACAACAATGATAAGAAAAATATGTTTAGCCTTGGCTTTGCTGGTTTTGGTCTCAGGCTGTACCACGACAGGTACGTTCAAAGTGCCGCCCGGCACTGATCTGCATGTTTACAAAAGGCCGGAACCGGTAGACATCAAGGCCGACGGCAAGGTGACCACCAAGCCGTTTTTCTGGACGGCCGCAGGAATACCGCCGGAAGGAGGCATTCCTTACAGTCTGGAAAAAGGGGGCAAGGTTGTCAAAGAGGGCAGGTTGAGGACAAAGTTCCGCACCGTTTCACTATTCTGGCCGCCGTTTGCAGCTATCTACTGGCCTATGGGGTTCAATCCTGACATCACTTACGATTTGGTGAATGACAAGCAGGAGTAAGATGCCTCGGCAGATCCAATCAGTCAGGTAGCCAATATTTTTCAATGGTTATTGGCGGCTAAACCGATAAAAATGGATGCTCTTTTACAGATCAAGGTTATCCACATTTTCTGTGGATAACTCTGTGGGTAAACTGGAAATAAACGCCCTAACTATTCACTTCTTAAGCTTTTTTGTTAGATTGTTCAGATTGTAGTCAGTGTGCGGTTCGCTATGAATATAGCATCAAATATCAATTACTTAGGTTTAATAAAGATAATTTTGGCGGTGTTTTTCCAGCGTCGGACTGAGCTTTTCAGTGATGCGATTGAAACAGAAGTGTATTGAGTGCGCTTGTGGAAAAGGCTGATTCACGAGATTCGTTGTCAAGCTTTATTTGTGGAAATAGGTGGGGCTTTGATCACTCAACCAATCGGTTGAATTTATCGGCCGCTTGAAACGGATATTCGCGTCAAGAGCTTGCGGGCTTTAAAGAATCCGGCAAATACGTGGAGAAATGGATGCTGCTGTTGCCCGGAATTGGGGGCGACCGGTAAGCAGGTCGCCCAGATAGCTCGGCTATATTCACGCGCCTTGCTGCTGTCTATCTTTTCGGAGGGTATAAATCCATTCAAATCAATCCGTTGGACGGAATGATTTAGATAATCAGTTTGTGACAACGCCCTGTTGCCGTGGTGCGGCTAAGGCAGTTGAATAATAAGGGGATAGTGGAGCTGAGCGGTTAATATTTTAATGGCGTCTGCCATTTTTACCGGCAGTCGTATCTTCAAATTTAACTTTTAATGGTTTTCCGCAATACAGGTTGCCGTCTAGCGCGGCTATCGCGGCTCTTGCTTCGTGACCTTCCATTCCGATAAAGCCGAAGCCCCGGCATTTTCCGCTAAAGATATCGGAAACAAGCTGAATGGAGCGGACTTTGCCGTATTCAGAAAATAAAGCCTGTACAGTTTCTTCAGTGGCTTCGCTAGGTAAGTTTCCTACAAAAATTCGTTTCAAAAGACATGTCCTAAATTAGGGGGTGAGTTGATTGGCCGGATGATCCGGTTATGCCACAACCCCGCTAATTATCGAAGGCGGGGTTGGGTGTTGGACAGTAAGGCGGTTTAAGCTGCGCTTACTTGTGACGCTTGTGGTCCTTTAGGGCCTGATTCTACATCGTACTTAACCGCTTGGCCTTCAGCCAATGTGCGGTAACCGCCGTCGCTTGCGATTGCAGAAAAGTGTACGAATACGTCTGCACTACCGTCGCTAGGCGAAATAAAACCAAAACCTTTAGCTTCGTTAAACCACTTAACAGTACCTGTTGCCATAAAATTACCTATATAAATCAATGAAAAATGTTTGATTGCAAATCATGCCGGGCAATTTTAAGGAGAAAAGCGAATGGAATTTCTGAAAAGTGCTGAATAACATGCAAAACTTAAGTAGAAGCCTCGCGTTTGTACGGAGTGCTGCCTACTAAGCGTTGCATTATAGAGGCTAATGCCCAGTATAGCCATTGATAATTTAGAAGGTCGTGTTTCCATGAGGGATAAAGGCCCTAAATTTAAAGGGGACGTTTATTGACCGATAACCTATTAATGATAGTTTCTACGCTCGAAGTTATTGTGATGACTATCGCCGTCGCCGTCATGTTGGCGACTATTTCCGTCGCTAAAAGAACGATCATGGCCTCTGTCATGTTGATGCTGGGGTTCCTGATGGTTATTGCCCCATTGGCGCTGAACACTGTATTGATCATGACGGTCATGATGTGGAAAATAGTCATGACCTTGGCGATAGCCATTATCATAGTGATCCGGTCTTTCGCCGTAATAGTTTCTGTGCATAATGGTATATCCGCTGCTATAAGCAGCGTTGCCGGGACTATACGAATAGTGCTGTGGATAATGGGCACAGGCGCTGGGCAGCAGCGCAAAACCGATGAGCAGCATTTTTTTAGTGATCGAATTCATTTTTATAGCCCATGATAGTTAACCCAGGCTAAATAATATCTGTAGATCGCTGAATGCCGAATGAATCGACATGCTGTGATTACCGCTAAATACAGCCGGTAATCACGCTGACATAACTAAAAGGAATATCATGAAACACCATCAAGTCGTTGACGCTCGCATCACCCCCGAAGGCCGTCTGGATGTGCTGTCCAAAGCCGAAGTAACCAAGTTGCTCGATACCAGTCAGGGCGGATTGTACCGGTTGTTCCGCAATTGCTCGCTTGCGGTATTGAATTGCGGCAGCACCATGGATGACGGCAAGGAATTGCTGGAACGCTATCCCGATTTTGAGATACGCGTAGTCCAGGAGCAGCGCGGTATTAAGCTGGACGTCAAGTCCGCCCCCGCCCATGCCTTTGTCGACGGCAAAATGATCAAGGGCATCAACGAGCATTTGTTTGCGGTGCTGCGCGACATTATCTACGTCAGTGACGAGATCAATAATAATCCGATGTTTGACCTGAACACCTCGGACGGCATCAGCAGCGCCGTGTTCCACATCTTGCGCAACGCCAAAATCCTGCGTCCGATGACCACTCCCAATATGGTGGTGTGTTGGGGCGGGCATTCAATCAGCCGCAAGGAATACGATTACACCAAGACGGTCGGTCACGAGATGGGACTGCGCAGTCTGGATATTTGCACCGGCTGCGGTCCGGGCGCGATGAAAGGTCCGATGAAAGGAGCAACCATCGGTCACTCCAAGCAGCGGATAAAGAACGGCCAGTATTTGGGGATAACCGAACCCGGCATTATTGCCGCCGAATCGCCTAATCCTATCGTCAACGACCTGGTGATCCTGCCGGATATTGAAAAACGCCTGGAAGCCTTTGTCCGTACCGGGCATGGCATTGTGGTGTTTCCCGGCGGCGCGGGTACGGCGGAGGAAATCCTTTATATACTGGGTATCCTGCTGCATCCTGAAAATAAAGACATGCCGTTTCCGCTGATTTTTTCCGGGCCGGACAGTTCAGAAGATTACTTCAAGGAAATCGACCGGTTTATTGCCGGCACCCTGGGCAAATCCGCGCAGCAGCGTTACCAAATCATTATCGATAATCCGGTGCTGGTCGCTCAAGAAATGCTGGCGGGCATCCAGCAGGTGCGGCAATTTCGCAAAGAAAAGGGCGATGCCTACTATTTCAACTGGCAGCTTAAGATCGACCATGTGTTTCAACAGCCGTTTATACCGACCCATGAAAACATGAGAAATCTGGCCTTGCATAAAGACCAGGAAAATCACCAGCTCGCCGCCAACCTGCGCCGCGTGTTTTCCGGCATCGTGGCGGGCAACGTAAAAGACGAGGGTATACGCGCGATCGAACAATACGGTCATTTCGAAATTCGCGGCGATGAGGACATCATGGCGCTGATGGATTCCCTGTTGGCCTCATTTGTTGAGCAACACCGGATGAAATTGCCGGGCAAGAAATATTTGCCGTGTTACAAGATTATCAAGTAACGAGTCTTTGACTACAGGCGACTAAAGATTGTTTATTCACCACGAAGACACGAAGAAATAAAACTTCGTGTCTTCGTGGTGATAATTTTTAAATATCATTCCAGCATCATGAAAGTCATCCTGACCGAAAAACCCTCAGTCGCCCGCGACATAGCCAAATGCCTGAGTATCAGCAACAAGCGCGACGGTTATTTTGAGGGCAACGGCTACCAAATTACCTGGGCGTTCGGCCATCTGGTCGAACTGAAAGAACCGGATGAATATAACCCCGCCTGGAAACGCTGGTCATTGGAATCCCTGCCGATCATACCGGAACAATTCGGCTTAAAAGCCAGGGGCGATGCCTCGGCTCAAAAACAGCTGAACACCATCAAACACTTGTTCAAGGCAGCCGACGAAATCATCTGCGCGACCGATGCCGGAAGGGAAGGGGAGTTGATTTTCAGGTACATTTTGTCCTGGGCGGAGTGCCTGCAAAAACCGTTTAAACGCCTGTGGATCAGCTCCTTAACCGACGATGCGATACGCAAAGGTTTTGCAACGTTGCAGGAAGGCCATGCCTACGACGGACTTTATCGCGCGGCCAAATGCCGTAGCGAATCGGACTGGATCGTCGGCTTGAATGCCACCCGGCTGTATACCCTCAAGTTCGGCCAGCAGGGCGGCTTATGGACGATAGGCCGGGTGCAAACGCCGGTGCTGGCGCTGATCGTGCAAAAAGATTCGGACATCGCCGGTTTCATACCCAAGGATTTCTGGGAATTGCATACCTTGTACCGGGACGCCGATTTTCAATATGTCGGCGGGCGCTTCGACCACAAAGCCGGCGCGGAAGTCCGGTTAAGCCAAATCTCGGACCGGGATTTCCGGATTACCGAGGTCAAGGGCAAGAAGGAAACGCTCAGCCCGCCGTTATTGTACGATTTGACCGATCTGCAAAAAGACATGAGCATTCGCTACGGCCTGACTGCGGATCAAACCTTAAGCGCTGCCCAGCAGTTATACGAGAAAAAACACGTCACCTATCCGCGTACCGATAGCCGTTGTTTAACCAACGATATGAAGCCGGGCATGAAGCCTTTGTTGGTGAAATTACGATCCGGATTCGAGCGGCAGATTGAGCCGATTGATCTCGATAAACTGACGCTGAGCAGCCGTATATTCAACGACGCCAAAGTCACCGATCACCATGCCATTATCCCCACGACCGCATTGCCGGGTTCGCTGTCGGGTAACGAAGCCAAAGTTTACGAAGCGATAGTCCAGCGCTTTATTGCGGCTTTTTATCCGCCCTGCATCAAGCAAATTACCACGGTTCTGGGCGAGGTTTGTAGGGGAGATGTTTGTGGGGGCGACTTCAGTCGCCCAGTCAGTGAGAAAGCGGATGGTCAAAGGGCGACTGAAGTCGCCCCCACAACAGTAAAATTCAAAACCACCGGTACGATTATCGAATCGCCCGGCTGGCAGGTCTTGTATAAAAATGATGCGTCAAAGACGTCCGATAAAGAGTCAAAAATCCTGCCCAACTTTGTACAAGGCGAAACCGGCCCGCATCAGCCGTCGATAAATCAGGGCAAAACCACGCCGCCCAAGCCGTATAACGAAGCGAGCTTGCTGAGCATCATGGAATCGGCCGGCAAAACCTGCGACGACGAACAACTCAAGGAAGCGCTAAAAGAAAAGGGGCTCGGCACACCGGCAACCCGCGCCTCGATCATCGAGGTGTTAATCAGGCGGAACTACATCCAGCGGCAAAAAAAGACCCTGATCAGCACCGAATCGGGACGGCATCTTATTTCCATCATCGCCGACGACAGGCTTAAGTCTGCGGCCATGACCGGCGAATGGGAAGCCAAGCTCAAAAAAATAGAACACAATGATTACGATGCCGATCAGTTCATGACCGAAATCATCCGCTTTACCCAGAAAATAAAAGACGAATCGGACCGGCCGCTTTATGACCAAAGCCGCTTGGGCGACTGTCCGTTGTGCCAAAAACCCGTTATCGAAGGCAGAAAAGGCTACGGGTGCAGCGACTGGAAAGCCGGTTGCCAATTTGTGTTATGGAAGGAAATGTATGGCGTACCGGTCACCATGGACATGGCCTGTCAATTACTGCAAAACAGCCGAACCCTGCACAGTTACGCGGTCAAGTTGGACGATGAGGTATTCAATGCCCAACTGACCCTCAATAAATTGGGCGAAACAGGCTATGTTAAAGCCGAGTCGGGAAAGCGATCTGTAGTAAAAGAGGCCATTGCCGATTGCCCATTATGTAACGGTAAAATCATTGAAACCGTAAAAGCCTACAGCTGTAGCGAATGGCGCAACGGCTGCAAAATGGCGATCTGGAAAACCGTCGCGCATAAAAAAATCACCGCAGCGATGGCTAAAAAATACTAAGCAAAGGGGAGACGGGGATGTTAAAAGGCTTTAAATCGGCTAAAGGTACAGAGTTTGACGCCAACCTGAAACTGGTCGATGGTAAAGTTGAAATGGATTTCTCAGGGAG
>scf_100011_pt382 | contig 11639 bp, 14 predicted proteins | sample Micenr1anaerobic_FD_49594 | JGI IMG/M metagenome (IMG submission 49594) | reverse complement strand
GGTTATTGCCGGAGGCGTCAGTGCCAACAAGCAAATTCGCGCAAGCCTGACCCAAATGGTTGCCAAGGAAAACGCCCAGCTTTATTTTCCGAGGCTCGAATTTTGTACCGATAACGGCGCGATGATTGCCTATGCCGGTTGCCAGCGTTTAATGGCGAGTCAGCAGCAAGGGCTTGAGATTTATGCACGGCCTCGCTGGCCGATTAGTGAGTTATCGGGTTGCTAATCAGCCATGTAGGATATGCTACGCGTACCTTTAAGCATTGTTCAAAACACTTCCAAAAGAATTAGGTTTTAGCCTTTAGCCTTTAGCCTTTAGCCTTGCTCGACTCTTCCCCAGCCAGCAGCCGCTGAATATTGCTCTTATGCCGCCATAGCAAGAAAACCGTCATCACTGCGGACGCCGCAACGATAGCTTCGTCGCCGACTATGAACCAGGCAAAAACCGGCGACAGGGTCGATGCGACTAACGCGGACAAGGATGAAATCTTGCCCAGCTTATAAACCAGGTACCAGGTTGCCATGAACGCAAGACCAAGCGCCCAGAAAAAACCGAGCAACACGCCGACCGATGTTGCAACGCCCTTGCCGCCCTTAAAGCCGAAGAATATCGGGTAAAGGTGGCCTATAAACGCCGCCAAACCGGTCGCAGCAACTAACTCGGCGGGCAGCCCCAACACATTCGCGGCATAGACCGGAAGTAATCCTTTCAGCGAATCGCCCAGCAGGGTAATCGCCGCCGCTTTTTTTCCGCCGATGCGCATTACATTGGTCGCACCGGGATTGCCCGAACCCTGTTCGCGAGGATCGGGCAAGCCCATCAGGCGGCAAATAATAATTGCACTGGAAATTGAGCCTATCAGATAGGCGGCCGGAACAAACAACCATTCAACCATTGAGTAACCTTTTCATCATCAGAACTTGTAAGCAAAGGGCGTTTCCCTGATACTTACCGCTTTTAAAAAACACGCATCATAACCGGAAAACACAATGGACATCATATTTTTAGGCGGGTTGGAAATTGAAACTATCATCGGTATTTATGACTGGGAAAGAGTGACCAAACAAACCGTCATTCTTGATATTGAGATGGCTTTTGATATTCAAAAAGCCGCTGAAACCGATGATATTCAATACACGCTTGATTACAAAACCGTTTCTCACCGCATTATTTCTTTTGTTGAGGCCAGCCAGTTTTTGCTGGTTGAAAAATTAATTTCAGAAATAGCCGACATTATCCGTAACGAATTTAATGTGCCTTGGGTGAAAATAACCCTGAATAAAAAAGGCGCGATCCGCGGTGCCAGTGATGTCGGTATTATCATTGAGCGTGGAGAAAGAACATCGTGACCAGAGGCTACATCAGCATCGGTAGCAACATAAACAAGGATGAACACATCCCAGCCAGCCTGCGGGCGCTTGAACAAACTTTTGGCGAACTGACGGTTTCAAGTATTTATGAATCCGAACCGGTCGGCTTTACCGGCGATGTTTTCTACAATCTTGTGGTCGGTTTCGATTCCGATTTGGAAGTGAAAGCGGTTGCCAAGCAACTCAGGCAAATTGAGCTGGATAATGGCCGCACGCGCGACAGCCGGAAATTTGCTGCGCGCACCCTCGATCTGGACCTGATTCTATACGGCGACCTGATTGTCAATGATGGCCGCTTGCAAATACCAAGGGATGAAATTGAACATTACGCCTTTGTGCTTGAGCCTTTGGCCGAAATTGCCCCAAGTTTGCAACATCCTGTCAGTCACATCAGCTACGCCGAGCTTTGGGAACAATTCGACAAGACCGATCTCAGGCAAAAGCGCGTCGCACCGTCCTGGGCTTCAACAAAATAGGGTGCGTCCGCCATCGACGGTCAGTATCTGGCCGGTGATGTAACCGGCATCCTTAATCAAAAAAAGCACGGCTTTGGCAATATCAAGCGGTTCGCCGCTACGCTTTAAAGCCACCCGTTGCAGTATCTCCAGTTTGGCCTGTTCGGATAGATCGTTATCAGGCCAGAGTATCGCTCCCGGAGCCACGCCATTGACCCTGACCGCCGGTCCCAGCTCTTTGGCTAAAACCTTGGTCATGGCGGCCAGTCCGGCTTTTGAAATACTGTACACGGGATAACCGCTTAAGCCCCGTTCGGCATGGATGTCGATAATATTGACGATGCAGCCCTTATTGTCGGCCAAGGTTTTCGCCAAGGCTTTCGCCAGGAAAAACGGCGCTTTTAAATTACCTCCTAATAATTCATCCCATTGTCGTTCGGTCACATCAGCCATAGCCGTCGGATAAAAGGAGGAGGCATTGTTGACCAGCACATCGATACCGCCCCAGGCCAGACAAGCTTCCCTGGCAACAGCTTCCAGCTCGGCCATGTTCAGCAAATCGGCCTGCATGATTTTTGCCGAACCGGGGCGCTGTTGATTCAGTTCATCGCAAAGCTGCTGCGCTTCCGCTGCCGAAGACCGGTAATGCAGAAAAACATTACAGCCCTCGCTATGCAGTAGCCGCGCACAAGCCGCGCCTATCCGTTTAGAGGCGCCGGTAATCAACACATTTTTTGCATGACTGTTCATCGGTTTTTTCAATCGGCTTTGTAGATCAAGCTTTTACTTGCGACTTCGTAAACATCTTTGGAAATCGCTTCGGTGGTTATAATCCGTTCCAGTTGCGCTTTCATCAACGCTTGCCTGCCTTCGTCATATCTGCGCCACGCCGTTAACGCGCCGACCATGCGCGAGGCAATCTGCGGATTCAATGTGTTCAGCGCGATAATCTGGTCGGCGAGAAATTGATAACCTTGTCCGTTGGCCGCGTGAAAATGCAGCGGATTGGATTGGCTGAATGCGCCGATCAATGACCTGACCCGGTTTGGGATTTTTTAAATCGAACGCAGGATGCTGCATTAACGCCTGCACGGTCGCAAAGGTGTCGGGCATGCTGCTGGAGGCTTGCAGCGTAAACCATTTGTCGATAACCAGCGCTTCCGCTTGCCATTGGCGGTAAAAGCTGTCCAGGCATTGCTGTTTGGCAGGATGCGGGTTATTGACAATGACCGTCAGCGCCGCCATTTGATCGGTCATGTTCTTGGCGGTGTTGAATTGCTGCTGGGACAAATGATGAATGTCTTTGTTTTCCAGCTTGCTTAGATAACTTAAGCAAGTGTTTTTGATGCGTCTGCGACCGATTGCGCCGGCGTCGAATTTGCCGGACTCATCCCGATGATTATTCAGGTATAAAGCCAGGAGCTGTGTTTGCAGCTGCTCGGCCAAAGCCAGCGTGACAAATTCGCGGGCGGCATGGATGGCTTCTACATCGACAACCTGCATTTGTTCGGCCAGATAGGTTTCCGAAGGCAGGTTTAACAGCAAAGAAAAATACGACAAGTCGTCCCACGGTTGTTCCAGCACCTGTTTAAAGGCATTAATCATAATGGGATTGACGTGCATGTCCCTGCCGTTTTGCAGATCGGCAATCAGTCCCATAATAATCTGTCCGGCCAATTGCTGCCCGGCTTCCCAGCGATTAAAGGTGTCGCTGTCGTAGCTTAACAAGAACGCCGACTCTTCCAGACTGCGTTCCATCACCAGTTTAACCGGCGCTGAAAAGCCTCTCAGGATAGAAACCACCGGCTGCTCGGCTAAACCTTCAAAGATAAAGGCTTGTTCGGACTGGGTGAGTTGCAAAATGACTTCATCGCAGGCTTGATCGCCGTCTTGCAGCTTGCAAGGCGCGACGGAGCCGTCTTTATTAAGCAAACCCACAGTGACCGGAATGTGCAGCGGTTCTTTAACCGCTTGTCCTGGCGTCGGCGGGCAGCTTTGGCTGATGGTTAAGGTCAGGGTTTGTGCGGATGGATCATAGTGCTGCCGGGCAGTTAATAGCGGCGTTCCGGCCTGGGCGTACCAGCGGCGGAATTGGGTCAAATCGATGTCGTTGGCGGCTTCCATGGCGCTGACGAAATCATCGCAAGTCACTGCTTGTCCGTCATGACGCTCAAAATACAAATCGCTGCCTTTGCGAAAGCCTTCCGCGCCGACCAGCGTACGGATCATGCGCACCACTTCCGCGCCTTTTTCATACACGGTCAAGGTGTAAAAATTGTTGATTTCAATATAGGCGTCAGGGCGTATCGGATGCGCCAACGGCCCTGCGTCTTCGGCAAACTGACGGGTGCGCAGCATGTTGACATCTTCGATGCGTTTGACGGCCTTGGAGGTGCGGTCGCCGGTAAATTCCTGGTCGCGGAATACCGTAAAGCCCTCTTTCAGGCTGAGCTGGAACCAGTCCCGGCAGGTGATGCGGTTGCCGGTCCAGTTATGGAAATATTCATGGCCGATGACGGCTTCGATATGTTCATAATCAAAGTCAGTCGCGGTATCGGGCCGTGCCAGCACGAATTTGGTGTTGAATACGTTAAGCCCTTTGTTTTCCATCGCACCCATGTTGAAGTGGCTGACGGCGACGATCATGTATAAATCCAGATCGTATTCGCGGCCATAGACCTGTTCATCCCAGTGCATGGCGTTTTTCAGCGATTCCATGGCATGGTCGCATTTATCGATGTCGTGTTTTTCGACAAAGATTTGCAGGTCGATGTCGCGGCCGGATTGCGTGGTAAAGCGGTCTGCGATGCATTCGAGTTGTCCTGCAACCAGCGCAAACAAATAGCACGGCTTGTTGAACGGGTCTTCCCAAGTTACCCAGTGGCGATTATCCGATAATTCCCCCTGAGCGATTTTGTTGCCGTTGGATAATAAAACCGGATAACGGTCTTTGTCGCCGACCAAGGTGGTGGTGAACAGCGTCATCACATCGGGGCGATCCAGAAAATAGGTGATTTTCCGAAAGCCTTCCGCCTCGCACTGGGTGCAGAGCATGCCGTTGGAGAGATACAGGCCTTCAAGGGCGGTGTTGGCTTTCGGGTTAATCGCGTTTTCGATGCTCAGCACAAAACGTTGCTGCTGAGGGACTTCATGAATGATTAACGAGTCCTGGGTTTGCAGGTATTGAGCTTTGCTTAAGTCTGCCATCATCCAGGTTAACACTGATCAGTTTCAGGTTTTCACCCGCTAAGGTCAGCGATGTGTCGCGCGACTGGCTGGCCGGATTGCGGCTCAGGGTGAGTCGCGAGCTGACCAGGGTGTTTTCGTCATCCAGGGTAAAATTCAAGGCGACGCTGTGAATCAGGTATTCGGGGACGGTGTAGTCTTTTAGATAGATGGTTTGTGGATTAGGGTCGCGCATTATTTATACCTGCTGTTGTGATCGGAAGATCTGATGTTTGGGGTGGCGAACAGCGCGATTAACAGCCAGGCTGCTAAAAAGCAAACGCCGCCGAAAGGAGTGATCATGCCTAGCCAGGTATGATTGAGTAGCGCCAAGGCATACAGGCTGCCGGAAAACAGCAGTATGCCCGCGAACATCAACCATCCCGCCCAGCGTAATAATTTGGAGTCGGGCGCTTGCCGGTGGATCAGGGCAACGCCGATCAGGCCCAGCGCGTGGTACATTTGATAGGTCACGCCGGTCTGGTAGACGGTCAACATCTCCGGACTGATGATGGTTTTTAAGCCATGAGCGCCGAATGCGCCCATGCCGACGCCGATTAATGCGCTTAACGCGCCGAGCGATAAAAAGATCGATTTCATCATTTTTCCATCAGTCTGGGCATCAGCTGCACCAGATTACAGGGGCGGGTGCGGTGATCCAATTGTTCCTTGATCAGCGCATCCCAAGCGGTGCGGCAGGCTCCCGATGAGCCGGGCAGGCAGAAGATATAGGTCGCATTGGCGACGCCGGCAATCGCTCGGGACTGGATGGTTGAGGTTTTAATGTCCTGATAGGACAGCATCCTGAAGATTTCGCCGAAACCGTCCAGCAGCTTGTCCAGTAGCGGCGCAACCGCCTCAGGCGTGCCGTCCCTGCCGGTGACGCCGGTGCCGCCGGTGCTGATCACGACATTAACATCATCTGCGGCAATCCAGTTTGAAACAGCCGCCCTGATTTGATAAATGTCGTCAGGCACTATTTTCTTTTCGATAACCTGATGACCTGCGTCGGTTGCGCGTTCCGCCAGCGTTTTGCCGGATACGTCGTCGGCATCGGTGCGGCTGTCGGAAACGACCAGTATCGCAATGTTAAGGGGGATGAAGTTTCTATCTGTAGTCATGTTTTTTAAAGGCGAAGGGCGAAGGGCTAAAGGCGAAGGCGCAAGGTTCGAAAGTATGCCTCTTTCGCCCTTTGCCCTTCGCCTTTCATCTGATTACTTTAACACAACAAAGAATCCTTCCTGTCCTCGCTGGATGTTAATCAGCAAAGCGCCGTTCGGATCAATCACTTGTTGTAACTCCTCAAGATTGCGGACGCGATAGCGATTTGCCGACACGATGACGTCGCCGGGACGCAAGCCTGCACGCCAGGCAGTAGACGCCGTGTCGATTTTTTCTATCAAAACGCCTTCAATCTGGTTTTTTAGCGGCGTGCTTAACAGCGTACCCTGCAAGGCCCGATGCAGCTTTTCTCCCGCCAGTTGCGGCATTTCCTGCTTGCCGATCGTTGCGGTAACCTCTTTCTTTTCGTTGTCGCGGAAGTATTCCAGCTCAACTTTATCGCCAATTTGCATCAGGCCGACGATATTGCGTATGTCATGGCTGCTTTTAATGGGTCGGCCATTCGCCGCAACAATAATGTCGCCCGGCTCAAGTCCTGCTTTTGCGGCGGGTGAGTTACTTTCTATCCGGCTGATCGCGGCTCCCTGTTTGTTTTTTAAATTAAACGCATTGACCAGCTCGGGCGTCAGGTCCTGTGTGGTTACGCCCAGCAAGCCGCGCCGAACTTCGCCGTGCTTGACCAGCGACTCCTTGATGGTCATGATCATGTTGGCCGGAATCGCAAAGCCGATACCGACGTTACCCCCGTTGGGAGCGAGGATTGCGGTGTTCATGCCGACCAGTTCGCCGCGCAGGTTGACCAGCGCGCCGCCTGAATTGCCGGGGTTGATCGAGGCGTCGGTCTGGATAAAATCTTCATAGCCTTCTATACCCAGGCCGGAACGTCCCAAGGCGCTGACGATGCCGGAGGTTACGGTCTGTCCCAAGCCGAACGGGTTGCCGATAGCGACAACAAAGTCGCCGACTCTCAGTTGGCTGGAATCGGCAATCGGCAGCATGGTTAGGTTCTCGGCAGCAATCTGGATGATAGCGACATCCGCTTCAGGGTCGGTGCCGATTAATTTAGCTGAAAGCTGGCGGCCGTCATTCAATGTCACCGTAATTTTGTCCGCCTTATCAATCACATGGTTGTTGGTCAGGACCAGTCCTTGATGGCTGTCGATAATGACGCCGGAGCCCAGGCTGTTTTTTTGCTGTTGCCGCTGCTGCTGTTGGTTGGGAACATTAAAAAACTGGCGGAAAACCGGGTCCTGCATCAGTGGATTTTCACTGACCAGAATATTGGTCGAGGTTGAAATATTGACCACCGCCGGCATGCTGCGCTCAAGCATGGGAGCCAGAGACGGCAATGCCTGTCCCTCCGCATAGGGCGGCAAACCCGCTTGTGCAACTGGGGCGATGCAAAAGTACACGGGTAATAAAGTTATAAAGAACAACTGCTTTACTGATTTAGTATTCATCATGGTTTTCCGGTGTTTGTGAAACATGCACAATCTATAATATATGAGTAAAAATGTTTAATACAAGGTATGTTAAAGTAGATTTTTTTAAACAATCAGCACTGTCATTTAACCGTTATCTTGCTTAAAATATTTAAATGACCGTAGATGTCAATTCTGAAGATGGGCTGATTATTCGTAAACTAATTCCGCTCGCAACATTGCCGGGCGCTCGGTTTAATGCGCTATGCGCTGAAATGACGGTCGAAGAAACACAAGACGGTTTTTGTTTAAAAAAGGCGATGTATCCCCCCAGCTTGTTTATCTGATAAGTGGTGAGGTTACTCTTCAGGCGGCTGGACTGGTTGTTGAAGTCATTGCCGCCGGCAGTGATTCCGCCAAGTTTGCGTTGGCGCACCAGATCCCAAGAAAAATTGATGCAGTCGCGAACGGAAGAGTGCGTTTTTTGCGGCTGAATGCTGATATTGTTAATAATCCACTCTCCCTTGCTTATAAAGAGGACAACAGTTACATGGTCATTGACGAGACTGAGGGCGATCCAGACGACTGGATGACAGCGTTATTGAGATCGCCTATTTTTCAACGTCTTCCCCCCGCTAATTTACAAAAAATCTTAATGAGTTTGGAAGTCGTTCATTTTAAAACGGGCGAAACCATACTCGAACAAGGCGGCATAGGGGATTATTATTACCTGATTAAAAATGGGCAATGCCTGTTAACGCGTAAGCCGTCACCCAACGCAAAAGAAATTAAATTGGCTCAGCTGGCAAACGGCGATACGTTTGGCGAAGATTCATTGCTTTCCGGCGCGCCCAGAAACGTAACCATTACGGCGTTGACGGATATCGTTTTATTGCGCCTGGACAAAAAGCAATTTATATCCTTAATTAAAGAGCCTTCTTTAAAGTTTGTCGACTATGCGGGAATGCAGGAAGCGATAAAACAGGGCGCGGTTTTGCTGGATGTCCGTTCGCAGGATGATTATGAACACCAGCATCTTGATGGCAGCATTAGTGCGCCCTTTTTCTCCTTAAGGATGCAGCTTAAGGCAATAAGCCATGAAAGGCCTGTCGTTGTCGTTTGTCAGGATGGTAAGGTCAGTGAAGCCGCTGCATTTTTATTGCTCAGGCATAAAATTGACGCGATGATTTTGAGCGGTGGGATGGAAAGTCTTGCGGCATACGCACCATCCCAAGATAAAGCCGAATATTACGTCTGAGTCGGAAAATGAAGCGCTTCTTTCCGGTGAAGGTCGCGTTGAAAGTGATGACAGGAAGCAGTCCGCCAATATCTTGGAAGATCAGGTAAGCGCCCTTAAGCTTGAAAATGAAGCGCTCAAAAGTGCCAACCAACAGCTCAATGATAAGTGCATAAAACTGGAATTTGACAAACAACATGCCGAAAAGCAATGTCGAATATTGCACAAGCAGATGGAGAAACTAACCCAGGTACTGGATAAGCTAAAAGGAGGTTAGGTCGGGTTGCCCTCAGGGCATAAAAGCGGCAGGGTAGCCCGGCAGTCAGAATTGCAGATGCCGGGTTACGATATGCTGGGTTTGTGCCTATGGGGCAGTTGCCGAGAGCGCCAAAAGCAGGCGCTTCAGGAACGCAAACCGAAAAGAAGTTGTTAAAGCCAAATAATTATTTGATTTTTGCTTCTTTGTAAATAACGTGTTTACGAACAACAGGATCAAATTTTTTGATCTCCATTTTTCGGGCATAGTCCGTTTGTTTTTTGTTGTTGTATAAAAGTGTCCGGTTCCTTCGGTCGAAATCAGTTTAATTTTATCGCGCATTTTTTTATCCTCTTAAGAGATGTCGCCGGCTTTACGCAAATCCGCAAGAACGGCGTCAATACCTTTCTTGTCGATGATACGCATGCCTTTGGTGGAAATTCTGAGGCGAACCCAGCGGTTTTCGCTCTCTACCCAGAATCTGTGGTGTTGCAGATTCGGACAAAAGCGTCTTTTAGTTCTGTTGTTAGCGTGTGAAACGTTGTTACCTGTAACTGGGCGTTTGCCTGTTACTTGACATACTCTGGACATGATTAACCCCTAATGCGTGCCTAAATTCAAAAGTTAGCCGAGCTTTATACCAAAAAATCTTTTCAAGGTAAATAACAATCTATAAAATAAGGCGAAAGGTGAAGGGCAAAAGGCAAAAGAAGCGGCCTTTCGCCTTGAATCTTTTGCCTTTCGCCTAAAGTACTTATCAGGAAAAAATAATGCCCATTAAGCTCGGCATGGTCATGGATTCCATCGACCATATCAACATCAAGAAAGATACCAGTTTTGCCATGTTACTCGAAGCACAATCCCGAGGCTGGGAGCTGCATTACATGGAGCTAAACGACTTGTTCCTCCGAAACGGCAGAGCGTATGCCAGAACGCGGACGATTAAAGTTCAGCGGGATGAAAAAAAATGGCACGAGTTTACGGCGGAGCAGGACATTCCTCTGGACGAGCTGGATGTGATCATGATGCGCAAGGATCCGCCTTTCGACCAGGAATATATTTACGCAACCTACTTGCTGGAACGTGCGGAAAGCATGGGCGTTTATGTGATCAACAAACCGCAGTCGTTGCGGGATGCCAACGAAAAGCTTTTTACCGCCTGGTTTCCGCAGTGCTGCGCGGAAACGTTGGTTGCCAGGGAGCCAGCCAGAATCAGGGACTTTTTGCTGGAGCAGGGCGAAATCATTTTAAAACCGCTGGACGGCATGGGCGGCACCTCTATTTTCCATCTGCGCCAGGGCGATCCCAATCTCAGCGTGATTCTGGAAACCATGACCCAGTACAACAGCCGCTACGTGATGGCGCAAAAATACCTGCCGCAAATTGTCGACGGCGATAAACGTATCTTGCTGGTTAACGGCGAAGTCATACCCTATGCTCTGGCGCGTATCCCCGCCAAAGGCGAAACCCGCGGCAATCTGGCGGCGGGCGGACGGGCCGAAGGCCGACCATTAACCGATCGGGATCGCTGGATTGCCGAGCAGGTCGGGCCTACATTACGGGACAAAGGCCTGGTTTTTGTCGGCATTGATGTGATTGGCGATACGCTCACCGAAATTAATGTCACCAGCCCTACGTGCGTTCAGGAATTGGATCGCCAGTTTGGCTTGAATATTTGCGGTCAATTAATGGATCATATTGAAACGACCCTGCAATGAGAGAAAATCAGGTAATGTTTGATCCGCCTGCGCCGCTGTCTAATAACGATTCGTTATTGGTCGCCTTATTTTTAGCGGCCGTCATTCATGTTGTGATCGGGCTGGGGATAAATTTCACCGCGCCGCAACCGGAGCAAGTCAGCCGGTCTATTGATATTACCTTAGTCAATATGCCGACCCAAAAAGCCCCTGAAAAAGCGCAATTATTGGCTCAGGAAAATCAGCTTGGCGCGGGTGAACAAAGCAAGAAGCCGGAGCCTCCTCCGCAACAACTGCCCAGCCAAGGCAATAACCCGGCCAAGCAGGTAAAAAAGAGCGAGCCCGAACACAGCGAGCCCAAAGCGGCGAAAAAGCTGATCACCCAGAAAAAAGCGGAAAAAAAGATCGTGACCGCAAGCAAACCGGATACCGGCCAGCATACTGAAAAACACCCGCAATTGACGGCGGAAATGCTACAGCAACAAATTGCGCAATTGGGCACCGAAATCAGGCTTAACCAGCAAACTGCCGAGCAAACCAAGATAAAATTTGTTGACTCGGTCAGCGCCCATAAATACGTCGCCGCCCAATACATGAAAGATTGGGAAGACAAAGTGGAGCGTACCGGCAATCTTAACTACCCGGAAGTGGCGGCCAAGAAAAACTTTTCCGGCACTTTGACCATGGATGTCGGAATTAAAGCAGACGGCAGTATTTACAGCATACGCATCAACCAATCTTCGGGAAATCCGGCATTGGATGAGGCGGCTAAAAAAATTGTCCGGATGAGTGCGCCCTTTGCGCCATTACCCGTAGAGCTGCAAAAAGAACTGGATGTTCTGGTGATTACCCGGG
>scf_100011_pt605 | contig 11713 bp, 5 predicted proteins | sample Micenr1anaerobic_FD_49594 | JGI IMG/M metagenome (IMG submission 49594) | reverse complement strand
ATGTGTTTAACTCCGGCATCAAGATTCCATAAATCCAGCAACGCCAGTCCGGGCTCGCCGAATAAACCGGCAATATAATAGTGTCCGTCCGGCGACATTAGTGCGTCGTAAGGCTGTTTGCCGATGTTCGGGAATTTTTTAATGACAGGCGCTTTAGGGTTTTTAAAGTCGGCCATCCATATTTCACCGGCATCGAACAGGCTGAACACAAAGCGCTGTCCGGGCGCGTCAACCAGACCGACCACTTTGGAGCGCAGCCCCTCGCCGTAATCGGACGGAATATCGGCAACCAGTTCCAATGTGTCTGCCGAAAAAACTTTAACGCCGCCCGGTGTGTAGTTGGACACGGCGATTAATTTACCGTCCTGGGAAATCGCCCCGCCGATGCTGTTGCCAGCCTGAATGATGCGCTTGTCGATTGCATCCTTGAGCATATCGATTTTGGTCAAGCCGCCGTCCCGGCCGAAAACATAGGCGTAACGTTGATCGCGGGAGAAAACCACGGAAGCATGGGATAAATCGCCCAGCTTTTCGATCTTGGCTAAGCGTTTATGCTCGGTGGTGTTGATGATCAGCGCATTGCCGTCTTCCCGTTCGATGACGATGCCCAGGTCGCCGGTGGCGCGCAGTTCTGCGATGGCGTTGAAGGAGAATAGCAAGGCTAGAAGGGGGAGTAGTTTGATCATGGTTTTGTAGGTTTCGAGCGGCTAGGACTAAAGTCTACTTGAGCGTAGAGACGAAAGAGCAAAAATAATTAGTGCAAAGTGGTATGTTTAGGTGGTGGAGGGGTGTAACGATTATCCAAATCCTTGTCGATTTTGTCGGCAATACTCTCAACACCTTTAAGCGTTAGTTTTTCATCGCCGCCTTTGGTTTCTGAAATGTAGTTGCCAATTAATTGGCCATCTTTAGCCCTGATCAAGTGCCCCATAATATAGGCGAATAAAAAACTGGGCTTATGGAGTCTTCCAATCAATACATAATCAGCGCCTGCGGTTCTGCCAAGTTCCGCAGCGACATCGTTATGGTCAAACAGATAGCCGAAACCGCTGTTGGCTTTCTGTTGCATGGCTAAATCAATTGAAATAATCCGATAACCGGCGCTTTTCAGTTCTTTTTCCAGTAAGGGTTTTATGCTTGCTGTTCTATTAATTTCAGCGGCCGTTCTGGGCTTCAGCGTTAAGTCATTGAGTTCAAAATCCAAAATGGCAATGCTTGTTTCAGCATTGACTTGGGTTATTGAAAGAGCGATCAAAATAAAAACAATAAGTTTTCATTTGACTGCCTCTCCTAAGGTTTTGTTTCGGACTTGCGTAATATTCCAACCAGCCAAGCAGCTTCATCCCTGTTCATAAATGGCTGCCAAGGCGGCATGGCGGTTCCTTCGCGTCCATTAAGAATGGTTGAAATCAAAAAATCATCGGGCTTACCGGCCAATGCTTCGGGTAACAGAGCAGGGCCAAGGCCGCCTTTTAATGTCAGTCCATGACACGCTCCGCAATCATGATTGAGCATGTTGCGGAGCGCGCTTTGCCTTTCCGGCGACGGCTCGCCGGCCAAGCTGGCTTTGGCTAAAACAGCCGTAATAACCAACATTAAAAGCGGTAGTTTTTTCATCGATGTTACGGTTTTAGCCTGCCATAGTACATCGCAACATTATTAATATCGTCATCGCTTAAGGAACCGGCGATAGCATTCATAATGTCGGATTTGCGGGTTTTATCCCGGTACTGTTTGAGCGCGGTTTTTAAGTAATCCGCATCGCGTCCGGCCAACGGCGGAAAAGGCGCATCGGCAGACGGCGTTCTAATACCGTGACATTGCGAACAAACCGCCGCCGCTTTTGCCTCGCCCGCATAAATACTGGCTGCATTGACGCTTTGGGCGGATACCAAGCCCAATAGCAGCGATCCTGTAAGAGCTGTTAATCGCATTATTTTGCCCCTTTCATTTCGTCAGGAGAAAGACCGCGAGTCATGTATCTGACGCGACCGTGAGAAAATATACCGGCTGGGCTTTCCATCTGTACGGAAGCCACTTTTTCCAAGGATTTCGAATCATAAACAACGACTTCGTCACCGCTGTAACCGGCGCTGACATACAGGAACTTACCGTCGGCGCTGTATTCAGGGAAGTAAGCGTGTCCGCCAACATCCAGGGTTTTAACCACTTCCAGGGATTTCTTGTCGATCAGCTGAATGGTGCGGGCGCGACGGTCTTTAGAGATGATGTCCACCGCGACATAAGGCGCATTGGCGTGAGCGGCCGGAGACTCGGTGCCGCCGGAAACCGGAACTTGTTTAACCACTTCCATTTTGTCCAGATCCCAGACGCTGACCACCATTTTGTCGCAGTCGCCGAAGTTGGTGCCGAAACCCAGTGTGCGGCCGTCAACTTCAACCACAGAGCCGCCGCCTACATGAGGTACACAACCGGCTTCCAGTTTCTTGATGATTTTGCGGTCTTTTAGGTCAATCGCAGCAACGATGCTGTCATCATAAGAAGCAACCATGAGTTTGCTGCCGCCATGGGACAGGAAGGCATCATGCAAATGGCGACCGACGTTTTCGATTTTGGTGACCGGGAAACCTTCTTTTAAATCAACCACCCAAACTTGACCGGCGTTTTCCAGCGCGATCGCAAAAATGTCGGCAAACGGTGTGCCGATGATCATGCCGGAATCGGAAGAGACCATTTTGCCGTCAGGATCGATACCTTCCAGTTCAAAGGTTTTTAGCGGTTCCAAGGTATCGGCATCAAGAATGACGGCGTTGTGCGGTACGTAAGAACCCGCCATGATGTATTTACCGTCGCGGGAAACGCCCAAGCCGGGACCGTTGAATCCGGTTTTAACGCTACGCACGGCTTGCATGGAATATAAATCGACTTTAAAAATTTCCGCCGTATCGGTTTTTACATAAGCCCAGCGCGGGTTCGCGGGGTTGTAGTCGATAATATGCGCAGCGGTGCCTGTAGGAATTTCGCCGATTTGTTTATGGGTAACGCTGTTGATGAATACCGCTTTTGAACCTGAACCGCGCCCGTATTTGCCGCGAGCCGCCACACCGATAACATCATCCATGCTGTTGATTTCATAGGTAGGCTTTGCGGGCAGGGTGCTTTCGTCTTTAACATAGACTTTTATCGACGCTTTGATGTCGTCAATCGTCCAAGCCGGATTGGCCTGCTTTGGCGTGGTTTGTAAATGTTTGACCAAGCCGCGAATGTCGTCATCGGATAAACGACCATAGAACGGAGGCATCAAGGTGTCGAAACTTCCGGTCATGATCAGGCTGCGTAAAGCCGTAGGGCTGCGGCCTTTCAGACTGTCGGCATTCAACCCGGGAGCAATAAACCCGCCGTAGTCCGAGCCGTGGCAGCTGGCGCAATTGTCCTCGTATAATTGGTGCGTGTTTTTGGATGTATCGGAGGTTGCCTGTGCTCCAAAGGGCAAGAGGATAGCGGCTAAGCCGATAAGGACTGACTTGGGTAGGTGTTTTTTATTGTATTCATTCTGTTGGACTCCAATGTAGTATTGAATCAATATTATCGTGGATGATTGAAAAGCTCAAGTTTGATTTTGGTGTTTGTCTTTTTTCAAGCATTATTGAAACGGTAAGAAAATGCGCTGTGAGCTGGTTTTGACAGGTAATCATTGTTGTTAACGCGAGAAAAAACTCATTGTTTCTGCAATTTGTTGTTTTGCATCGTGTAATATTTGTAGAGACATTTGCGGCGTTAAAGGCTGTTTTTCCAGTTTTTGAAAGGCCGGCAGAGTGATGATTAATGGGAGTTCGGTTTTTCCGGGGGATGCCAGAATGTTATGGTATTTTGCTAATAGTACGATGTCATTCAGGTTAAGATCTTCAGTGGTGCTTGTGAACCAGTTTGTAGACTGTAAGGGAATTTGTCTTAAATTATTCGGAAACCCCCATTTTTCTAAAATAATGGAACCTATTTGTCCGTGTATTTCGCTTATGCAAAGGTCAATATCGGTTGGTTGATAAGTGCCTTCCGGTAGGCTGTCGGCAAAAGTTAAAATGGGAAGCGCACCGATATTATGTAGAAGTCCTGCGAGTAGTGCTTCGTCAGGATCTACTTTTTGAGTCAGTTGGGCCAGGGTGCAGCTGATACTGGAAACCTTGATGCTTTGTAGCCAGTTATATTGAGTTAGTTTTTTTGTTGATGGTTTTTTGCTTTGGGTCAGGTTGTTCATACTGAAAGCGGTCACCAGATTGCGTGTAGTCGTAAGTCCCAGTCGATTGATCGCGTCAAGGCAATTGCTGATCGGGTTCACTGGTCTGTAAATGGGGCTGTTGACGACCTGAATCAGTTTGGCGGAAATAACCGGATCCATATTAACAATTTTGACAATGTCAGCAATTTCACAATCTTGCTGAATAGCTTTACGCAGTTTTAGTGCTATATCAGGGAAGGTGGGGATTTTAAGTTCGCCCTGAGTGAAATGCTGATAAAAAAGATTAAAAAACGGATTGTCTTGAAGGTGCTCCGAAATTTTTAGTTCATTATCCAGAAGGGGAATAGCAGGTTGGCTTGGCTGAAGTATGGTCTTGGAGATATAGATCACTGTCACGTCTGATCCGGCAATTGCTGTAAAGTAATGCAGTTTGCCTGCGGACAGTGGATACAGTGCTTTAAAGGTGTGGGCGCTTATTTCAAGCCCGGAGCCATTATCGGCCTCCATGAAGATATCGCCTTTAACTATATATGTTAAAGAGTCTACTTCAGTTCCTCTGTTAAAAACGATAGCTCCGGGCGTAAAGCTGGCGGCGGTAATATGTAATTGCTGTATTTCTTTTTCGGTTAGCAGTTGAGCAACCGGCATCAGTCTTTTTAAAAAAGAGATTGGAATGTTAAGGTTCTTTATTGAGGTGGATTTCTTATCACGGCTAAGTGGAAAATTCGATTTATCATTGCTTGATGTCTGTTGGGGTGTTTTTTCTTGAAAATGTTCCAGAACATAATGATGGAAAATTCCTATATTATAAAGTCAGATTGGTTCCGTTCGTAATTAAACAATATACAATGAATTTACGAGGAAAGAAGCAGATTGGCGGATTTCCGGATTGCTGGAATCCAAGTGATTGTGGTCTATGTCAAAGATAATTAAGGTCATGTTGATTAGTAAGAACGAGTTATCGTTGTATGGCTAATAATTCGCGACATGCCGTGAAAAACGGTAAATGCCTTTTCGCGTTATTCAATATAGCTTAGTGCGCTGCTGATGATTTACAAGTTCATAAAATAACTTCTTGACGCAGTCTGAAAAGGCTGTAGAATGCGCAGTTCTTTCAGGGCAGGCGCCTTGGCAGAGACAGCAACAAGAAATAAAGTTGGCAAGGATGTTGACAAGCGGACTGAGTAGGTTATAATGGTCGGCTTCATCGGGATTCGCTAAACGGCTTCGGTGGTTCGGGATGAAAAATAAAGTTAACAAGGTGTTGACAAGCTGAATTGGATCTGTATAATTGTCCAGCTCAACCGGGGTTTAACTCCACGCTCTTTAAAAACCTGATCAAAATAATTTGTGTGGGTGCTTGTGATGAACGATTTATGCTTGTAATAAATAGTCGACACAAGAACAACACGTAAAAAGTAATTTATACGTTTAATTCTGTAGTCGAGCCAAGATTGGCTACTCATCTTATTGAGTGGCAAAATGATATAAACTGAAGAGTTTGATCATGGCTCAGATTGAACGCTGGCGGTATGCTTAACACATGCAAGTCGAACGGTAGCAGGCCTTCGGGCGCTGACGAGTGGCGGACGGGTGAGTAACGCGTAGGAATCTGCCTCATAGTGGGGGACAACGTGGGGAAACTCACGCTAATACCGCATACGCCCTACGGGGGAAAGCGGGGGATCTTCGGACCTCGCGCTATGAGATGAGCCTGCGTTAGATTAGCTAGTTGGTAGGGTAAAGGCCTACCAAGGCGACGATCTATAGCTGGTCTGAGAGGACGATCAGCCACACTGGGACTGAGACACGGCCCAGACTCCTACGGGAGGCAGCAGTGGGGAATATTGGACAATGGGCGAAAGCCTGATCCAGCAATACCGCGTGTGTGAAGAAGGCCTTAGGGTTGTAAAGCACTTTCAATTGGAGGAAAACCTACCGGTCAATACCCGGTAGCTTGACATTACCTTTAGAAGAAGCACCGGCTAACTCCGTGCCAGCAGCCGCGGTAATACGGAGGGTGCGAGCGTTAATCGGAATTACTGGGCGTAAAGCGTGCGTAGGCGGTTCGTTAAGTCAGATGTGAAAGCCCTGGGCTCAACCTGGGAACTGCATTTGAAACTGGCGGACTAGAGTTTAGTAGAGGGGAGTGGAATTTCAGGTGTAGCGGTGAAATGCGTAGATATCTGAAGGAACACCAGTGGCGAAGGCGACTCCCTGGACTAGAACTGACGCTGAGGTACGAAAGCGTGGGTAGCAAACAGGATTAGATACCCTGGTAGTCCACGCCGTAAACGATGTCGACTAGCCGTTGGTCCTATTTACAGGATTAGTGGCGCAGCTAACGCATTAAGTCGACCGCCTGGGGAGTACGGCCGCAAGGTTAAAACTCAAATGAATTGACGGGGGCCCGCACAAGCGGTGGAGCATGTGGTTTAATTCGATGCAACGCGAAGAACCTTACCTACCCTTGACATCCAGAGAATCTGTTAGAGATAGTAGAGTGCCTTCGGGAGCTCTGAGACAGGTGCTGCATGGCTGTCGTCAGCTCGTGTCGTGAGATGTTGGGTTAAGTCCCGTAACGAGCGCAACCCTTATCCTTAGTTGCCAGCGAGTAATGTCGGGAACTCTAGGGAGACTGCCGGTGATAAACCGGAGGAAGGTGGGGACGACGTCAAGTCATCATGGCCCTTATGGGTAGGGCTACACACGTGCTACAATGGCCGGTACAGAGGGCTGCGAACTTGCGAAAGTAAGCAAATCCCAGAAAGCCGGTCCTAGTCCGGATTGGAGTCTGCAACTCGACTCCATGAAGTCGGAATCGCTAGTAATCGCGAATCAGAATGTCGCGGTGAATACGTTCCCGGGCCTTGTACACACCGCCCGTCACACCATGGGAGTGGGTTGCAAAAGAAGTGGGTAGTCTAACCTTCGGGAGGGCGCTCACCACTTTGTGATTCATGACTGGGGTGAAGTCGTAACAAGGTAGCCCTAGGGGAACCTGGGGCTGGATCACCTCCTTACAAATTGCAGCTAAACGCTGTCATGAGTGCCACAACAAATTATTTTGATCAAACGCAGTATGAGCCTAGGGCCTGTAGCTCAGTTGGTTAGAGCGCACCCCTGATAAGGGTGAGGTCGGTGGTTCGAGTCCACCCAGGCCCACCACCTTGCCGTGATGGTAAACGTGATGTGGCCTAGGGGACTTAAGCAAGAAACACTGGGGCTATAGCTCAGCTGGGAGAGCACCTGCCTTGCACGCAGGGGGTCAGCGGTTCGATCCCGCTTAGCTCCACCAATTCTATAACGTCTCGATTCTGAACAAAGAATCGTCAGAGACCTTATAGAATTGGTGCATTATATGCATTAATAGCTCTTTAACAATTTGGAAATCTGTAACAAAGTAACTTCATGGAATAAAACCATGAGGCTACTTAAAACGAGTTCAAGTGAACCGAGACAGAGACTGTCAAGCGAAACCGGCGCAAGCAGGTCTAGCCTAACACTCAACGTCAAGGTAAACAAGAATGAGTTCTCAAAAGCAGAAAAAAGCGATTAAGAAAGCTGATCGATATAACACAAGACACTCTTTCAATCATGGCGACATGAGAAGAAAAGCAGACTTATTGGGGTTATATGGTCAAGTGAATAAGCGCATACGGTGGATGCCTAGGCAGTGAGAGGCGATGAAGGACGTTGTAGCATGCGATAAGTCTCGGGGAGTTTGCAAACTAACTTTGATCCGAGAATTTCCGAATGGGGAAACCCGGCCAGCATCAGCGGGTCACAGTACAGTGAATACATAGCTGTATTGAGCGAACCTGGGGAACTGAAACATCTAAGTACCCAGAGGAAAAGAAATCAACCGAGATTCCCTTAGTAGCGGCGAGCGAACGGGGATTAGCCCTTAAGTTGTACAGTTGTTAGTGGAACAGTCTGGAAAGTCTGGCGATACAGGGTGATAGCCCCGTACACGAAAACGCTGTGCAGTGAAATCGAGTAGGTCGGAGCACGTGAAACTTTGACTGAACATGGGGGGACCATCCTCCAAGGCTAAATACTCCTTACTGACCGATAGTGAACCAGTACCGTGAGGGAAAGGCGAAAAGAACCCCGGAGAGGGGAGTGAAATAGATCCTGAAACCGTATGCGTACAAGCAGTAGGAGCGGACTTGTTCCGTGACTGCGTACCTTTTGTATAATGGGTCAGCGACTTAATCTCAGTGGCAAGCTTAACCGAATAGGGGAGGCGTAGCGAAAGCGAGTCTTAATAGGGCGTTTAGTCGCTGGGATTAGACCCGAAACCGGGCGATCTATCCATGGCCAGGCTGAAGGTGGGGTAATACTTACTGGAGGGCCGAACCCACGTATGTTGAAAAATGCGGGGATGAGCTGTGGATCGGAGTGAAAGGCTAATCAAGCTCGGAGATAGCTGGTTCTCCTCGAAAGCTATTTAGGTAGCGCCTCGTGTATAACTGTTGGGGGTAGAGCACTGTTTCGGCTAGGGGGTCATCTCGACTTACCAACCCGATGCAAACTCCGAATACCAACAAGTTTGAGCACGGGAGACACACGGCGGGTGATAAGGTCCGTCGTGGAAAGGGAAACAGCCCAGACCGTCAGCTAAGGTCCCAAAATCTATGCTCAGTGGGAAACGATGTGGGAAGGCACAGACAGCCAGGAGGTTGGCTTAGAAGCAGCCATCCTTTAAAGAAAGCGTAATAGCTCACTGGTCGAGTCGGCCTGCGCGGAAGATTTACCGGGGCTAAGCATAGTACCGAAGCTACGGGTCACACTTTTAGTGTGGCGGTAGAGGAGCGTTCTGTACGCCTGCGAAGGTGAACTGAGAAGTTTGCTGGAGGTATCAGAAGTGCGAATGCTGACATGAGTAACGATAATGGGGGTGAAAAACCCCCACGCCGAAAATCCAATGTTTCCTGCGCAACGCTAATCGACGCAGGGTTAGTCGGTACCTAAGGCGAGGCCGAAAGGCGTAGTCGATGGAAAGCAGGTTAATATTCCTGCACCAGTTGTAACTGCGATGGGGTGACGGAGAAGGCTAGGTCAGCTGTCTGTTGGAATTGTCAGTTTAAGCGTGTAGGGAGGGTTCTTAGGCAAATCCGGGAACCTATATTCTGAGACGTGATGACGAGTTGCTCTTCGGAGCGACGAAGTGATTGATGCCATGCTTCCAAGAAAAACCTCTAAGCTTCAGGTTACAAGTGGCCGTACCCCAAACCGACACAGGTGGATGGGATGAGAATTCTAAGGCGCTTGAGAGAACTCGGCTGAAGGAACTAGGCAAAATGGTACCGTAACTTCGGGAGAAGGTACACCCCAAGTAAGTGAAGGCCCTTGCTGCTGGAGTTGAAAGGGGTTGCAATAAATTGGTGGCTGCGACTGTTTAGCAAAAACATAGCACTCTGCAAACTCGAAAGAGGAAGTATAGGGTGTGACGCCTGCCCGGTGCTGGAAGGTTAATTGATGGGGTTATCTTCGGAGAAGCTCTTGATCGAAGCCCCAGTAAACGGCGGCCGTAACTATAACGGTCCTAAGGTAGCGAAATTCCTTGTCGGGTAAGTTCCGACCTGCACGAATGGCGTAACGATGGCCACACTGTCTCCAGCCGAGACTCAGTGAAATTGAAATTGCGGTGAAGATGCCGTATACCCGCGGCTAGACGGAAAGACCCCGTGAACCTTTACTATAGCTTTGCACTGGACTTTGAACCTATTTGTGTAGGATAGGTGGGAGGCTTCGAAGCAGGAACGCCAGTTCTTGTGGAGCCAACCTTGAAATACCACCCTGGTATGTTCGAAGTTCTAACCTAGGTCCGTTATCCGGATTGGGGACAGTGTATGGTGGGTAGTTTGACTGGGGCGGTCTCCTCCTAAAGAGTAACGGAGGAGCACGAAGGTACCCTCAGCCTGGTCGGAAATCAGGCGATGAGTGCAATGGCATAAGGGTGCTTGACTGCGAGACGGACAAGTCGAGCAGGTACGAAAGTAGGTCATAGTGATCCGGTGGTTCTGTATGGAAGGGCCATCGCTCAACGGATAAAAGGTACTCCGGGGATAACAGGCTGATACCGCCCAAGAGTTCATATCGACGGCGGTGTTTGGCACCTCGATGTCGGCTCATCACATCCTGGGGCTGAAGCAGGTCCCAAGGGTATGGCTGTTCGCCATTTAAAGTGGTACGCGAGCTGGGTTCAGAACGTCGTGAGACAGTTCGGTCCCTATCTGCCGTGGGCGTTTGAGATTTGAGGGAAGCTGCTCCTAGTACGAGAGGACCGGAGTGGACGAACCTCTGGTGTTCCGGTTGTCACGCCAGTGGCATTGCCGGGTAGCTATGTTCGGACAGGATAACCGCTGAAAGCATCTAAGCGGGAAGCCCCTCCCAAGATGAGATCTCACTGGGACACTAAGTCCCCTGAAGGGCCGTCGGAGACTACGACGTTGATAGGCACGGTGTGGAAGCGCAGTAATGTGTGAAGCTAACGTATACTAATTGCCCGTGAGGCTTGACCATATAACACCCAATCAGTTTGAGGATGTGTTATCGCTAAGCGTAAAACTTAGTCACAGCTGAATAATCGCAAACGAAGCAACAAAGAATACAAAACGAGAGCATCAACGTTACAGATTTCCAACACTCGGCATTAACATGCCCAGTGAAGACGGTCGATTAAGCAACCCCAGCCAAAAGCTGAAGAAGCCAACCGACCACACCAGTTTGCTTGGTGACCATAGCGAACGTGAACCACCCGATCCCATCCCGAACTCGGAAGTGAAACCGTTTAGCGCCGATGATAGTGTGGCAGTTTGCCATGCGAAAGTAGGGAATTGCCAAGCTCTTAAATTAAAACCCAAGCCTAAACGCTTGGGTTTTTTTTGCCTGAATTTAGGCCAATGCCGGGTATAACGGCGACATTAGCTTTACAGCGGTGTGGCAATCAGCAGGAATTATGACCATTACCCCGTTGGTCGATTGGGTTATCGGAAAAGACCGGTTGAATAATGCCACTTTGCTTTCTGAAGATTGGGTGGGATTTGAACAACGGGCGTCGAGAAATGGCATACTCCACATGTCGAATCTTCATTCTCGCTCTGTGCTGAAAGGCTTGGTTGTGAGCCTTGTTTCGTGTGTCAATTTGGGTGCAACTGTTACTGACACGGAGTACGGAGAGAATCAATTCGATCTGCTAGAACTCGGCAATGTTATCGCGGCGGGTGTGGGTGCTGGATTGAGTCTTACAGCGCTGCCCCACATAAGATCGAGAGGTTTGTTGTGCGGTATGATACAGCGTTTCGGATGCCAACGATGCCCACAGTGCGTTGCATGGAGAAGGCTGCATAATACGGAGGAATGAAATCTATTATTTTCCGCCCACAGCTTAGCGGTTGTGGATAGGGTACGCTACGGCTACCATTGAATGAGCGTCACTCACAGCGTACCCTATCAAGCTAAATCAGCTTAATCCGCCTTTGCCAACTTACTATGCTGCACAGAATA
>scf_100011_pt470 | contig 11724 bp, 10 predicted proteins | sample Micenr1anaerobic_FD_49594 | JGI IMG/M metagenome (IMG submission 49594) | reverse complement strand
TGGCGGAATCCTGATAATAGCGGGATTTTGGATAGGCCGGGCTATCGGCCATGAATAACAAGGCTGATTCGGGGTTGGTCAGATCAATTCCCGTGTCTTTAGCATAACGGACGGTTAAATCATCATGATTAGGGAAGCGCTCTTTCAGCGAATGCGGCCCGGTTTGCAAGCCGCTGGTTTTATCGTATTCGCCGTATAAACAACCATTAGTGGCAAACACATACTGAACACTAAAGCGGCTGCATTCTGAATAACCTTTGGCTTGCTGCATGCCTTTGAGCGGGTCTTCCGATTGTTTTTTGGCTTCCAGTACCCCAACCGGTAACGGCTTGGGCATGTCGCCTGCTTTTACGCAAAGCAGGTAATCGGTGCGGCCGCCGCCGGCGCGTCTGCGGCCTTTGTGGCCGATAGCTTCTACCGGAGCGGGTGTTTCCAGTTTGAGTTTGGAATGGTCGTCATAGCCTTTTTCGCGCAACACCGGATCAATCAGGTAATAGCGGGTTTCTTGTTCGTTGTAGCTCATGGTATTTCCCTATTGATGGGGTTCCTTACGAACTGATTGACTCGGGCAAGCAGACTACCTCCCGCCCGGTACACACTATTTTAAATTTCTTGTCGAATTAGTAGTTGAGCCACGGATGAACACGGATTTTCACAAATGGGCAACGAGTTACATAAATTCTTTTTGGTACCATTTAGGTGAAGCATCAATATACCCTAACATATTGTTTTATAATCATTTATAGCCCTGTAGTTAACTAATGTCTTGGGGTTTATTGGTTTGGAATGGTTTTTTATATGCAAAATAAAATAACCCTGCACCAATCAAGATCATCGGCGTTGACAGTATCTGGCCCATAGTCACCCAATCCAAAGCCAAATAGCCTAATTGCACGTCCGGCATTCTGAAAAACTCGACGAAGAACCTAAAGCAACCGTAAAAAACAATGCCATACCGGTCGTAGCCATAACCGGTCTTGGTTTGCTGGAATAAACCCAGAGTATGGCAAACAACACGACGCCCTCTAAAAAGGCTTCGTACAATTGCGAAGGATGACGGGCTAGAGGACCGCCGGTAGGAAAGATCATGGCCCATGGCACATCGGTGGGTCTGCCCCATAATTCGGAATTGATAAAGTTGCCGATACGCCCGGCCCCCAAACCGATAGGCGCCAGCGGCGCGATAATATCGGTCAATTGCAGCATGCTGCATTGCTGCTTTTTGGCGAACAACCACATCGCGATAAACACGCCCACCATGCCGCCGTGAAAGGACATGCCGCCCTGCCATATTTTAAACAGGATAAGCGGATTACTGAGGAATCCTTCAAAATTATAAAACAGGATATAACCGATCCTGCCGCCCAGGATTACGCCGAACGCACCGTAAGTAACCAGGTCTTCTATGGCTTCCGGTTTGATTGGCGACCAAGGTTGTTCGGCGCGTTTTTGCCCTAAAAACCATACGGCAGCAAAACCGATCAGGTACATAAGGCCGTACCAGTGAATTTTTACCGGTCCTAGACTTAAAGCGATGGGATCAATTTGTGGAAAACTCAACATAATTAAACATCCAGATTAGTAACATCCAAGGCATTTTTGACGATAAAATCCCGTCGCGGCTCTACCACATCGCCCATCAGCGTGGTGAAAATCTCATCGGCGGCAATCACATCCTCGATTCTGACTTGCAGCAAGCGGCGGTTATTTGAATCCAGCGTAGTTTCCCATAATTGTTCGGGGTTCATTTCACCCAAACCTTTGTAGCGTTGGATATGCTGGCCTTTTTTGATTTCCTTCATCATCCACTCAAAAGCCTGTTTAAAGTTGCTGACCGGCTGCTGCCTTTCGCCCATTTGCATAAATGAGCCGTCATTAAACATGCCCGCAGTATCTTCTGCATATTGCGCGATTTTGTGATAATCCTTGCCGTTGAAAAAGGTCGACGGCAATACAAAGGTTTTGGTTATTGCATGCAGTCGCTTATTAACCACGACAGAAAAATCATTGCTTGTTTTGTAGTCCAGTTCAACGGTGTATATCGCCTTACTGTCACAGTCAGTCAACCGTTGCTCCATATCGACAAACCAGGCGGCGAGCTTTTGTTGATCCTGCTTGAGCTCATCGCTGATCACATCCATATAGGCAAACTGCTCCAGAAAAATTTCATCGTAACGTCTGGATAAACGATTATTGATACTGTCTACTTCGGTAAACAGTTTAGCCAGCTTTTCCAGGCCCTGCCCTTGAATTGGCGGCGCCGATACATCGGTAAACAGCTGGGCTTTATCCAAGGCGAGCTGAATCAGGTATTCATTCAACTGGGCATCGTCTTTAACGTAATGCTCTTGTTTGCCTTTTTTAACCTTGTACAACGGCGGCTGGGCGATGTAGATATAGCCTTTCTCGACGATCTCGGGCAATTGGCGGTAAAAGAACGTCAGCAACAAGGTTCTGATATGCGATCCATCGACGTCCGCATCGGTCATGATGATAATGCGGTGATAACGCAACTTAGCCAGATTATATTCGTCCTTGCCTATGCCGCAGCCTAACGCGGTAATTAACGTTCCAACTTCTTCCGAGGAAATCATTTTGTCGAATCGGGCTTTCTCCACGTTAAGAATTTTCCCCTTTAACGGTAGTATGGCTTGAGTACGACGATCCCTGCCCTGCTTTGCCGATCCGCCCGCAGAATCCCCTTCCACCAGGAACAGTTCGGATAACGCGGGATCCTTTTCCTGACAATCCGCCAGCTTGCCCGGCAATCCGGCAATATCCAGCGTGGTTTTACGACGCGTCAAATCACGCGCTTTACGGGCTGCTTCTCTGGCACGGGCGGCCTCGACAATCTTGCCGACGATGGCTTTGGCTATTTGCGGCTTTTCGAGCAAAAACTCCTGTAGCTTCTCATTCATCGTCGATTCGACTATCGGTTTAATTTCCGAAGAAACCAGCTTGTCTTTGGTTTGAGATGAAAATTTAGGATCAGGCACTTTAACCGAAAGCACCGCCGTCAAACCCTCTCGGGCATCATCGCCGGTCGTCTGTACTTTTTCTTTTTTAGCCAAACCGCTGGATTCAATGTATTGATTGATGGTCCGGGTCAAAGCGCCCCTGAAGCCGGCCAAGTGGCTGCCGCCATCACGCTGGGGAATATTGTTGGTGTAGCAAAACACATTCTCCTGATAAGAATCATTCCACTGCATAGCTATTTCGACAACAACACCTTCTTTTTCCGCTACAAAGTGAAATACCTCCGGGAACAGCGGCGTTTTGTTTTTATTAAGATGCACAACAAAAGCGCCTATGCCGCCTTCAAACTCGAATACGTCTTGTCGATCAGACCGCTCATCTTCCAGGCTGATACGTACGCCGGAATTCAGGAAGGATAATTCTCTGAGCCTTTTTGCCAGGATGTCGTAGTGAAACTCGACATCGGTAAATGTTTCCGTACTGGGCTTGAAATTTATCAAGGTGCCTGAGCCTTCGGCCGGGCCTACTGCGGCCAATGGAGCAACCGGATTACCCATACGGTACTGCTGTTTGTAAAGCTGACCATTCTTGCGCACCTCAAGATTCAACTCTTCGGATAAGGCATTAACAACCGATACACCCACACCGTGCAGACCGCCGCTTACCTTGTAGGCATTATCATCAAATTTACCGCCGGCATGCAGTACCGTCATGATAACTTCCGCCGCAGACACGCCCTCTTCTTTATGAATATCAACAGGAATACCACGGCCATCATCAGAAACAGAGACCGAGCCATTACTGTGAATAATCACCCTGACCTCTTTACAGTATCCTGCTAAGGCCTCATCAATCGAATTATCGACGACTTCAAAAACCATGTGATGCAACCCGGAACCGTCATCCGTATCACCGATATACATGCCCGGTCTTTTTCTTACGGCATCTAACCCTTTTAACACTTGAATATTGGTACTGTCGTATTCAGGCGCGGCAGTTGTTATAGCGGCCGTTTGGCTTGACGTTTCGACAACTTGATCAACAGAGTTACTCATGATTGTTTTTTCCTATTGGTTGTGAATGTTCCACGTGGAACATTACACGGGTTTTATGGTGCCATGTTCCACGTGGAACATTTTGTAATTTTTTATCTGGCTTAAATCGCCAAAATCTTGTGTTTCTGTAGCCGTTATAAACACTTGGCATGCCATCTCTGACAAGTAGTGCAATAATTTAGCACGATTAACTACATCGAGTTCAGCCGCAAAATCATCAATCAATATGCAGCCGGTCTGGCTTTGTTCATTGGCAAGCAACTGGACCTGCGCCAATTTTAAGCTCATGACCAATAACTTTAATTGACCGCGTGAAACAAAATCTTTTGCTATCCGGTTATTGACCAATAATTGAAAATCCCCTCGATGCGGTCCGCTATGGGTAAATCCGTAGCGTAAGTCTTTATCCTGATCTTCAATTAAAACCCGGCTGAATTCTTTAGCCGTATCCCAACCGGAGACCAACCTAAGGTCGAGTCCATCAAGGGCGAGAAATCTGCCGATAATCTCGATAAAAACAGGCTTGAATTTTTCTAAATATTGCTGACGGTAGCTGTCGACTATTGTACCGTAATAAACAAGTTCATTATCCCAAACATTGATTTGTTCAAGCCGTCTTGTTTTTAACAGCGCATTGCGTTGGGATAAGGCTTTTTTAAACCTGCGCCATGCAGGCAAAAAGTTTTGATCGTTATTAAAAACGCCCCAATCTAAAAACTCTCTCCTGATTTGCGAACCGGCATCGAGTAATTCGTAACTTTTAGGATGAATCAGTTGCAACGGCAACGCATAGGCTAAATCCGAGCGTTTTTGTTTTGATTGTTGATTGATGCGAATTTCAATATTTTTACCATCCAGCTGTATGCCCAAATGCAGGTGACTGCCATTTTCCTGCACCGTTTGTGCTGAAACAACCAGATGATTTTGCGTAAAATTGATAACGGACTTGATAGCTGAAGAACGAAAAGATTTGGCTCGTCCCAAAATAAAAATGGCTTCAATGAGTGTACTTTTTCCACTGGCATTTTCTCCAACAATCAGATTAATTGCCGGAGAAGGGATGATGGATTCTTTTTGAATATTTCTAACCCCGTAAATATCCAGTTTCAACAAACTCATAACTGCAATATTACAGTCTCATGGGCATAACGATAAATTTATACCCGCAATCACCAGGTTCATCTATAAAACAACTGCTGGCATTGCTGGCAATAGTCAAAACTGCAAGCTCGGAATCCAGATTTGAAACAGCATCCAATAAATACTGGGCATTAAAAGCAATAGTTAACGGTTCACCGGTGTATTCAATAAACAGTTCCTCCTCGGCTTCATCATGCTCCGGATTATGCGTGCTGATTTTCAGGCTGTCGGGTTTAATGTCAAAGGTCACGCCTTTGAATTTTTCATTCGACAAGATAGCGACACGGGTCAATGCTTCTTTTAGTATCTGCTTTTGAATATGGATTTGGTTAAAAAACTCTTGCTGGAAAACTTTGCCGAAATCAGGATATTTAGAATCCACCAGTTTCGCCGAGAAAATCAGGTTCTTGATAAAAATTCTAATATTGTTGCTGGAAAACTCCACTTTCAATTCAGCTTCCGGATCGTCGAGCAATCGATTCAGTTCGAGAACGCCTTTTCTGGGAAGAATAATTCGAGCTTCAAAACCGGTAGCCTGATCGAGGTTGTCCTCATAAATGGACAAGCGATGCCCATCCGATGCAACCAGTTTCAACTTACTGTTGGATACATTAAGCAATAAGCCGTTCAAATAATAACGAACATCCTGATTAGCCATGCAGAATACCGTTTTATCGAGCGCTTTTTTAAATTTTCCGGCATTAATGAATAAGTGATTCTCTAATTCAGATTCAGCAAATTCAGGATAATTATCTGCAGGCAAACAACTCAAGGAAAAACGGCTACGACTGGAGGCGATTTTTACTTTATCGTCCTGCAACTCAAACTTTATTTCAGCACCATTCGGCAAAAGCCTGCAAATGTCCAAAAACTTTCCTGGCCGGTACCGTAATCGAACCCGGCGTAGCTGTTGCGATATTGATTTTAGCGATGATCTGAATTTCCAGATCAGTACCGGTCAAAATAAGCTGATTTTCCTCGATAACCATCAAGACATTGGAAAGAATAGGCATTGTTTGCCTTTTCTCTATCACGCTGACTATTTGCTGCAAAGGGACCAGGATTTCTTCTCTATTAATAATAAATTTCATAAAAGAATATTTTTCTATTATTACTATTAGCTTAAAAGGAAACTGTTGAAAACAGCTTTTTATCCTTAATAATCAATTAGCTGGGTTGTTATGAATAATGTGTTTAAGGGTGCTGGTTTAACGTGTACGGATTGTAGTTAACTAAACGATGTTAGTAAAAGTACATTTTATCCACAGGTTGCTCCCGATCAATGTGACAGGGTTCTCAACAGGTTGGAGTAATCTTCGGCAATCTTGTTATCGGCTTCTTTTAACTCGGCAATCCGTTTGCAGGCATTCATTACCGTGGTGTGATCACGACCGCCAAATGCATCGCCGATTTCAGGAAAGCTGTGCGATGTCAGTTCCCTGGCCAGGCACATGGCCATTTGCCTGGGCCTGGTAATGGATTGCTTCCTGTTTTTTGATGACAAATCGGCAACGCGAATTTTAAAATATTCGGCAACCGTTTTCTGGATATTGTCGATATTAACGAGTTTATCCTGCAAGGAAATTAAATCATGCAGCGCTTCCTTGGTGAATTCGATGGTAATTTCACGGCCGGTAAACTGTGCGTTGGCAATGACTCGCCTTAAAGCCCCTTCCAGGTCACGAACGTTGGACGGAATTCTTTTGGCGATAAAGAAAGCCACATCCTGAGCCAGCTCAATATTAACCAAAGCCGCTTTTTTCATTAAAATAGCGGCCCTGGTTTCCATATCAGGCGGCTCGATTAACACAGGAAGTCCCCAGCCAAACCGTGATTTCAAGCGGTCTTCAAGACCTATAATTTCCTTAGGATATTTATCACAGGTCAAAATGACTTGGTGTTTCTTTTCCAGCAGCGTATTGAAAGTATGAAAAAACTCTTCCTGGGAACGTTCCTTTCCGGCAAAAAATTGAATATCGTCGATTAAAAGTACATCGACACCGCGATAAAATTCTTTAAAGGCGTTAATGGAGTTCTGCTGCAATGCCTTAACCATATCCTGGACGAATTTTTCAGAGTGCAGGTAAACGACAGTCGCTGAAGGATTTTTTTGTAAAACCGCATTGCCTATTGCATGCATCATATGGGTTTTACCCAAACCTGAACTGCCGTAAATAAGTAATGGGTTATAAGCTTTGCCGATGTTCTCGGAAACCTGCATTGAAGCGGCCCTTGCCAACTGATTGGATTTACCTTCGACAAAATTATCGAACGTAAACGCCTTATTGAGGAAGTTGGGGCTGCTTTTTTGGCTTCCGGCAGGCTTGGCTACTTTAGCTGCCGTTGCAACGGACGAATTTCTGGAACCGATTTCCAGGCTCAAATTTAATGTACCGTTGGAAAACTCATAAATAGTTTCTTCAATTTTTGCAAAATGGTGCTCTTTAACCCAGTCCAGTACAAAGCGGTTAGGAGCCAATAATTTTATTTGTTCGTCGCTTTCTATGGCCTGTAGAGGCCTTATCCATGTACTGAAGTCAGAACCTGAAATTTCATTTTCAAGTTTAGAGAGGCAGTTGTTCCAAATTGAGCTCATTGAAATAGTAAAAAGTTGATTATAATTAATAGTGTAATTTCGCTTCTTATCACTATACAGCAATAAAACATTGCGCTACAGAATTGACAGGTCAAGTGGTTTATTTTATCATCCGCTGTCTTTTTTATCTGTTTTTGTTAACACTCATCCGATCAGGCCTTAAGTACAATGAAAAGAACATACCAACCAAGTAAAATCAAACGCGTAAGAACCCACGGTTTTCGTGCAAGAATGGCAACAGTAGGTGGCCGTAAAGTTCTGAATGCTCGTAGAGCAAAAGGTCGCGCCCAGTTAACCGTTTAGTTGACGGTTGGTGGCTGAAGAAGTTTTTGGTTTCTCCCCGCAGTTACGGTTAAAAAAACCGGCTGAATATAAAAAGGTTTTTGCTAAGCCTGTAAAATCAAGTGACCAATATTTTACCCTATTAGCCATAAAGAATGATTTCGATCATCCGCGGCTAGGCTTGGCAATTGCTAAAAAAAATATAAGAAAGGCAGTACACAGGAATGTGATTAAGCGAACTGTCCGGGAAAACTTTAGAATAAAACAACACGATTTGGGGAATATTGATATTGTTGTTTTGGCTCGTAGAGAAGCCGTAGATGCTCCGCTGGATTTGTTAAGAAAATCATTGGAAAGGCATTGGCTTAAGCTGGTATCCCGATGCGATTCATACTCATAGCAATTATAAAGTTTTATAAATACTTTATTAGCCCTCTGCTAGGCGATAGATGTCGCTTCTATCCAAGTTGTTCAAGTTATTCTCTGGAAGCGCTTCAGCTCCACGGGGCCATTATCGGCTCTTATCTCTCCCTCAAAAGATTATTAAAATGCCATCCGTTCCATGAAGGTGGCATTGATCCCGTTCCAGAAAAATTTGGTAATAAGAATGGATAATATAAGATTTATACTGATCGTTACTTTTGCGATGCTTGTTTTTATGCTGCAACAAGCCTGGCAACTGGATTATGGCCCGAAACCTGAAGTTGCTGCAATTACAGAGCCCGTAGCAACCAATACCAAAGAAGATTTACCTTCTGCCACCGGCGCATCAGCCCAAACAGAAACGGCAGAACCCAATACCGCAGCCGTGCCATTGGCAACAATGTCATCCGCCAACATCATTACCGTTAAAACCGATGTGCTGGCGCTTCAAATTGATCTGAAAGGCGGCACAATCCAGAATCTGGATTTACTAACCTACCCGATAGAAAAATCCAACACCGTCGTAGATAAATTACGTGCGATGATCGGTTTATCGGTTGCGGAAAAAAATACCGCTCCGGTACGCTTGTTTAACAGCAATCAGGAAAAATTATTTGTCGCACAAAGCGGTTTAATTGCCGACAGCGGTTTTGCAACTGCGCCGAGTCATCACACCGTATTTAAAAACGAGCAGACCAATTATGATCTGCAACCAGGACAAGACAGTTTAACAGTGCCCTTAACATGGACTGATAATAACGGCCTGACTATTACCAAACTGTTTACCTTTAAACGCGGCAGTTATGACATCACGCTGGAACAAAAAGTCAAAAACGATTCCGCCAAGCCTTGGTCGGGCAGACAGTACAGCCAATTGCTTAAAGCGCCGGATACGACCAGCAAAGGCGGCATGCTGACCGGCGGTATGAGAGCTTATGACGGCGGCGTTATTTATACCGAAAAAGAGAAAATACCAAAAATAAGCTTTGATGACATGTCTGATGAAAATCTTGATGTTGCAACCAAAGGCGGTTGGACCGCATTGATTCAGCATTATTTTGCCTCCGCATGGATTCCGCCTGCCGATCAGGAAAATCACTTTTATACCAAAGTGCTGAATGATGGCCACTATGTTATCGGAACTTATTCTGCACCGGTTACCGTTAACGCAAACTCGGATGCGCAGTTTGTTGCCCAATTATTCGCCGGTCCTAAGATCCAGCCTATGATGGAAAAAATAGCGCCGGGGCTTGAGCTTACCGTTGATTACAGCTTTTTAACCTTTATCGGCAAACCCATCTATTGGTTGTTGAACCAGATCCACGATGCCGCCGGTAACTGGGGCGTAGCCATTATCGGCGTAACACTGTGTATTAAATTGCTGTTCTTTCCATTGTCGCAATCAAGCTACAAATCAATGGCCAAGATGCGCAAAATTCAGCCGCGTCTTAAAGAACTGCAAGAACGTTTTGCCGATGACAGACCGCGTTTCAATACTGAAATGATGGCGCTGTATAAAAAGGAAAAGGTCAATCCATTGGGCGGCTGTTTGCCCATCTTGGTGCAGATTCCGGTATTCATGTGTTTATATTGGGTACTGAGCGAAACCGTTGAATTTCGTCATGCGCCTTTTATGTTATGGATACAGGACTTATCTTCACAGGATCCATTTTATGTATTGCCGGTCATCATGGGTATCACCATGAAAATCCAGCAAAGCTTAAACCCTGCGCCGATTGATCCGATACAGGCTAAAGTGATGAAGATGTTCCCGATCGTCTTTACCATCTTCTTCCTGTTTTTCCCGGCCGGTCTGGTTTTATACTGGGTAGTCAACAACACCCTGTCTATCATTCAACAGTCGTATATCACCAAGCAAATAGCTAAAATGCCATAGGCCTACGTGGATATAGAAAACCTAGATACCATTGCAGCCATTGCAACACCGCCAGGGAATGGCGGTGTCGGCATCATTCGCATTTCGGGGGCATTGGTTCCCGAAATCGCCAAACACCTCGTCAACAAACCATTAACTCCCCGACTGGCCCAGTATTCATCTTTTACCGATGACGACGGCTCGGTCATCGATTCCGGCATCATCCTGTATTTCCCTGCTCCCGCCTCGTATACCGGCGAAGACATACTCGAACTCCAAGGCCACGGCGGCTCGGTCGTATTGGACATGCTGTTGCGGCGGGTTTTATCGCTGGGCGCTCGCTTAGCCAACCCCGGCGAATTTACCGAACGCGCATTTCTTAATGACAAACTCGATTTAGCCCAGGCTGAAGCCGTCGCCGACTTGATTGAAAGCAGCACCGAACAATCGGTCCGCTCCGCGCAAAAATCGATGCAGGGCGTTTTTTCAGTACAGATCAATGAACTGGTCGAAGAACTGACCGAGCTCAGAACCTACGTCGAAGCGGCGATCGATTTTGTCGATGAAGAAATCGATTTCCTGACCGACGGCGTGGTCGAAAACCGGATTGTCAAAATACTGCACCGTATTGGAGAAATCCAAAAAACAGCGCAACAAGGCCGCCTGCTGCGCGACGGCATGACCGTGGTATTGGCGGGCAAACCGAACGCCGGAAAATCCAGCCTGCTCAATGCGCTGGCCGGACACGAAGCCGCGATAGTCACCGACATCGCCGGAACCACGCGCGACGTGTTGAAAGAGCGCATCCAGCTGGACGGCATGCCCTTGCATATCATCGACACCGCAGGCCTGCGCGAAAGCGACAATGCGATAGAACAGGAAGGCATCCGCAGGGCCCACGAAGAGATCAAAAACGCCGATAAAATTTTATTGCTGATCGATGCAAGGGAACCGGAAACAGAGTCGCTGTTAAAAACCCTGCCGCCGGGCGGCAACATCACCCAAATCTACAATAAAATAGACCTGCTGGGCCTGGAACCGGAAATCAAACAAACCGAACTCGGTACCCAAATCTACCTGTCGATTAAAACCGGCGACGGCATGGAACTGTTAAAACAACACCTCAAACAGAGCGTCGGTTTTAACGAGGCGACCGACAACGTGTTTATCGCCCGAAGACGGCATATCGAAGCCTTAAACAAAGGCCATGAATTTGTCGAAAGCGCTTTAGACCAGTTAAGAGGCAGCCAAGCCGGAGAACTGGTCGCGGAAGACTTAAGACAAGCGCAAAACAGCCTTGCGGAAATTACCGGAAAATTCACCTCGGATGATTTGCTCGGGAAGATATTTTCCAGCTTTTGCATCGGAAAGTGAAG
>scf_100011_pt186 | contig 11959 bp, 9 predicted proteins | sample Micenr1anaerobic_FD_49594 | JGI IMG/M metagenome (IMG submission 49594) | reverse complement strand
TTGTCTATTTCTTAGTTTCTGCCATAACAAATACTCAACATCGGTTTGGTTTTGTCTCAACGACCTAGCTTTGGCGGTTAATTTCATTTTATTCTCCCCTCACCCAACCCTCTCCCTTTGGAGAGGGCTATTCGTAGCTCCAAACAGTGGCGGTTGTTTGATCAACACCGGCGCTACCGGCAGCGTTTGATCCCTGTAACAATCCGGTGAATTATCCCGAACCGACAGGTCTTTTGCCTCGGCTTGCCAAAGCACAAAACCCGCGCCGGGCTGAAATGAGAAAATCTCGGCACTGTCAGGGTCTTTAGCGCTCAGATGCACCCAGCCACCGGCGACCAGCTCCCGTATGCTTGCCTGACGATGATAAATTTGTTCCAACACCGCAGTTTTGGCCTCAACCATCATCTGCAAGCGCATCGGCTCGTGTATTTCAACCATTTGCTGAGGCAGGCCGGTGCGTAAATCGCTGCTCGCCCCTTCCATGACGCCAAAAAAACCGGTGACGTTATGCGGCACTTTAGAGCCGCAGCCGAAGCGTTCGTTATTAACGGTGGAAAAATAATATTCCAGGTTAATACCCGCACCAACCGGGGCCACCGCCAGCAAAATACCTTCCAGCACTTTGCCGTCGGGGTCTTGAGTCGGATCGTAGGAAATCAAAAACACCCGCCGATCGAAAAATGCGCCTTGCGTTAAGGAACGACGACCGACGACCGCCGAAGCATTCGTGGCATGACCGAGTTCAGGTCGCGCTTGAGAGAAATCGACGGCGCGTTCCTCTATATGAACCAAAGCCTGTTCGGGTGTCGGGTTGCGCGGAGCCGATGCCAGCCTCCGGCAGCGCTCGTGCGCCGACATCTGTTGGGCATGCCGCAATTCCTGCTGTAGTTTCTTTAATCCGGCCAGACGTTCGGCCGGCAGCTGGTCGAGATCGTACCAGCTGATTTGTTCATTGCAGGTGTTGTGCTCGGCGCCGAGAAACCAGGTATCGGACGGAATAGTGATGCCGCGTTCCGCCAACAGCTTGCGTATTTCAGGGCGATTAGCCATCGCCGCAAACACCCTGGCATTCGGCCCGCCGTGCCGACCGCTGCAGGCGCCGCAATCGTAAGCCGCCAAATGCGGGTTGTTTTGGCTGATGGAACCGTGTCCCATTAAGACAACCAATTCCGAGAAGCCATAGGTCAGGCCGGTATTGCGCAAAAAGCCTGCAACCCGGTCGGCCTGCTCGCTATCGTTAAAACCCAATTTCGGACGCTCCGGCGTGGACGCTTCATCCGTAGAGGTAAACAACAGTTGCGTTTTAACCTCGGGCGAAACCCGCCGGGCTATGCCGGAAACCAGTCGTTGTTGCGGCTTGGGAAACAGGGCTTTAGCCAATAATCCGGCGAAGGTAATCGGCGCAAGCGCATCGATAACCGGATGCGATAACAACAGATTACGCCGCAAGCCCTGATGCAGCTGATTGGCAAACCACCGGCTCAGCTTAAGGCCACGGTTGTGCTTGAGCAATGCCGAGTCGTTGCCGGGCCGGGGCACTTCCCGCACTTCATGCGCAGGCGTTACCACCACCGGGCACAGCGGTGTTATCTTGCTGTCGTCCAGTCCCTTGTAATTCATCGCAACGCCGAAAAACCCGGCTGCGCCCAGCGTTTCAACGGCGGGATTGAGCTCTTCAAGATGGCGGCGGAAACCTTCTTCACGGTCGTCCATGCAGAAGATGATCTGCGAGTCGGGACGTTGCCCGCGTCCGGCCCAGCGACCGCGATGATGGTTGGCGCGCACTGCCTGGAAAAAGTTCTCTCGGTAATGATGTTCGTAAGCCGTCAGCCAGACTTTACTGCGTTCGGTCGGGGTGAATTCATCCAGCACCGCCAACATGGCTTGCAGATCTTTTGTATCCAGTTGTTGCAGGCCTGCGGCGTTAATCCCCAGATGCTGGCATAACCGAAACAAACGCCAGCCGCTGTTATAGGGCACATGAGCGACTACGGGCTGTTTGTCCGACATCGGACAGCACTGCCAGGTCCAAATCAGGTCGGCAAGTTGCTGCCAGTCGGTGCGGTCGTAACGCTCGGAACCGGCATGCAAGGTCAGCGATTCCGCCCGGTGGGTCAGATATTCCGGCAAGTCGCCCTGATACAAGCGACTGCGCACCATGAATTCCGACAGGTTCTTAGTGAAATAGCTGCGGATTGAGCTGAGCTTGGCTTCGATTTTCCAGGTGTCGCGGCAAACCTGGTTCAGCCACAGCCGATCCAGCGTCAGGCGTATGGCCAGATAATCGGCCAGCGTCGGCGCTGCATCATTGGAGGTCTGATAGTTGAGGTGATGCTGCCGCCAGTTGATCAGGCCCGACCAGCCGGGTATTTCCAGCGCCAGTCGACGCAGATAACCATCCCAGTGCGCTTGCGGTATTTCCAGGTGACTCAATTGCAGGATGATGGTGTCGACCGCGTCTTCGGGCAATTCGGCGATAATTTGTTGCCAGTCGCGTAACTCATGCAAAAAGGATTTGCGTCATACTGCGCCGTTGCCCGCCAGGCCGCATAAAGTCCTAAGCGACTGCGTTCAGGCAACTGCCATGCCGCCACGCCTTCATCCAGCCCTGATGCGCAAAAGCGTATCAGCTGCGACCGGATGGCATCGAGAATGTCTATGCCGCTCAATGCCAGAATAAACCCCCGCAAGCTGATGTTGCCGCCGACTTGATCCAGCAGTTCATCCAGCGCCGCGCCTGCCTGTTGCCGCATTTGCTGATGTGTTGCGGGAGCGACTTCAGTCGCGACTGAGGTCGCTCCCGCATTGATATTTTGCTGAACTTGCGCCAGCCAGTTTTCAGCTTGTTCCAGCGACAAATCCAGCATATTTTCCGGGTGCAAAGCCGCCTGCTCCAGCCCGAGCTTGATTAAAATACTTTCCCATAAGTGCCGGATCGCATGACTGTCGTCGGCAAGCAAACGCTGGCGAATCCGCTCAGGTACGTCGGCTTGCACCGCATCCAGCGCAGCCAATTCTTCTATTTGCCAGTTCAACTGGCTGACGCTAACCGCCTGTAAATCAAATAACAGCGCAATGCGGTAAATAGCCTGCCGGGTGATGGCCTTGTCTTTTAAGGCGCAAACGATTTGCTCCGTCTGCAAGTTCGGGTACTGCGCAAAGGCGGCGGACAGGTCGCTATCATCAATGCGCCCCTGCCGGTAAAAATCCCGGTTTCGCGCATCGGGAAGATAACAGCAAATACCGGTCAAGGCCTCGAACTCAGCCAGGGCCTCGTCAAACGGCAGGTGCTGAAAGCCATGCAAGGTATTGTGATGCACAAAATCGAGGATCGGCGCCTGCCCGGGCAGGACGTGGTCCAGATGGTTCAGCGCAGTGGTAATCTGCTCGCGCAATTTTAAAGGACTGTCTTGCATCGTTATTCCTACAAAATCCGTTGACTGATCAGACTGTTCATTTGGCTGATGGTGGCTGCGGACAAATCAAGCAGCGGCGCAGGCAGCAGACCGAAAAACACAATGCCGGCAACCAGTATTCCGGCAGCCAATAATTCCGGCGCTCTCAAGTCTTCAATCTGCCGCATCTGCGGTTTTACCGGGCCGGTAAACAACAGGCTGATGGTGCGTATCGCGTAGGCGGCTCCGATTAAAATGCTCACGCTGAAAAACACCATCACGCCCAGGCCTAAGCCGACGCTGGTTGATGAGCGAAACCCGCCGATCAGTGTATGCAGTTCGGCAATAAAGCCGACCGAACCCGGCAAGCCCATCGCCGCCAGCAAGGTCAAGGTCATGAATACCGCAAAACGCGGCATCACCTGAATCAGCGAGCTGTAATCCTGGATGTTGCGGGTATGGGTGCGCTCATACAGCAGGCCGACCAGCAGAAACAGTGCCCCGGCAATCAGGCCGTGCGCGGTCATTTGCAACACCGCGCCGGTAATGCCCGCCTCATTCAAGGTCGCGATACCCAGCAACACAATGCCCATATGGCTGATTGAGGAATAGGCCACCATGGCTTTAAGATCGCTTTGCCGCCAGGCCAGCAATCCGCCGTAAAGCATGCCGAACAAGCCCAGGAAAATCAGGAAGGGTTGCAACAGTTTAGCGGCCTCCGGCAGCATCACCACCGCCCGGATCAAGCCGTAAGCGCCCATTTTCAGCAGAATACCGGACAGCAAAATACTGACCGGGCTGGGCGCTTCGACATGCGCCAGCGGCAGCCAGCCGTGCAGCGGGAAAATCGGCATTTTAACGCCGAAACCGATCACGAAACCCAGCAGCACCAGGACCTGCTCGATCCTTGGCATGTCTTGCGCGGCCTGATGCATGGAGGACATTAACGAGCCGCCGTGTTCAAGATCGTACTGGCTGACCGCCAACAGGCTGATCAGCATAAAAACCGAGCCGCCCATCGTGTACAGGACAAAATTAAGACTGGCCGTGTGCCGTCGCTTGCCGCCCCAGCGGCCAATCAGGAAAAACAGCGGGATTAATGTCACTTCCCAGAAGATATAGAACAACGCCCAATCCTGGGCCAGAAACACACCCAACATGCCGAACTCAAGCAACAGTATGCAAATATGATAGCCCTTGACGCTGCTGGATACGGTGAACGAGGCCAGCAATGCGATTGATGTGAGCAAGGTCGCCATCACCAGCATCGGCATCGATAAACCGTCGATGCCCAACGCATAAGCGCTGCCTAACTTGGGGTTAAGCGGAAAATATTCATTAAACTGTAAATTCGCATCCTGCGCGTTATAAATGCTAAGCAACCAGCAGACCAATAAAAAGGCGATCGTGGTAAACAGATTCGCGATATAGCGGATTAGCTGAATATTCCGGCCGGGCGTTAAAGCCAGGAGCAAGACCCCGGCAGCCGGAGTCCAGAGCAGTATGCTGAGTATCCCCATGATTTTAATGTTCCTTATGCTCTGTTGTCTGATAGTTTCAAGGGTTAGCAATTGTAAACTATAAATAGTTTTTTACCGATCATGGCGGATTTCAATAATCTAAGGGTCTGTAAACTCGCCCTGTTATTTCACGGACGAGTTTAACATTGCAACCTTTCAGTATCCTTTCAACGTCGATGCGGAACACACTTGCCCGCTTCAAGCCACGCGCCGACCGCATCTAACTATGTCATGGCCGACAAAACGGCTTGGGCATCTCATCAGAAAACGAATCCCTGCTTCAGCAATGCTTCAAACTGCTCAACCGGTACCGGCTTGCTGAACAGATAACCCTGCATCTCATCGCAGCCCTGTTCGCGCAGGAACGCCAGTTGCCCTGCCGTTTCCACACCTTCGGCAATGGTTTTCAGGCCAAGGCCCTTGGCCAGGCTGATAATGGCGCTGACGATGGCCTTGTCTTCCGGGTCGGTACTGATGTCGCGTACAAAGGACTGGTCGATCTTGAGTTTGTACACCTTGAACTTCTTCAGATAGCTCAGTGAGGAATAGCCGGTACCGAAATCATCGATCGACATGCGAACGCCGCGCTCGTGCAGATTATTCATCACGGCGATGACGCCTTGCGGGTTGTGCATCGCCACACCTTCGGTCAATTCCAGTTCCAGATACTCGTGCGGCAAGCCTTCTTCGTCGAGTATGCGGGTGATCAACTCGGGCAAATCGGGATGCCGAAACTGCACCGCGGACAGGTTCACGGCCATAATCAGCGGGCCGAAACCCTCATCTATCCAGGTTTTTGCCTGCCGCACCGCGCTCCTTAATACCCATTCGCCGATCGACAGGATCAGCCCGCTGCCTTCCGCGACAGGAATAAATTCTGCCGGAGACACCATGCCCAATTCGGGGTGCTGCCAGCGCAACAAGGCCTTCGGCCCCGATGACATGCCCATTTTGCATGGCCACTTGCGGCTGGTAATAGACCTGTAATTGGTCGCGTTCCAGCGCGTGATGCAGCGCATTCACCAATTGCAGATTGCGTGCCGAGCGCGCTTGCATTTCCTGGGTAAAGAAACGATAGCATTGGCGTCCTTCCTGTTTGGCGCGATACATGGCGGCATCGGCGCTTTTGGAGAGTGTTTCCAGATCCACGCCATCCGCCGGATAGAGCGCAATACCGATCGATGCCGTCAGGGCCAGGTCATAGAGCTCGATCCAATAGGACCCCGCAATGGCATCCAGTAATTTTTGCGCAACATGCGCGGCGCCGATGGCATCGACGCCGGGTAATAACAAAATGAATTCGTCCCCGCCCAGGCGCGTCACGGTGTCTTCCGTCCGAAGCACCAGGCGCAGACGCTTGGCCAATTCGATCAACAAGGCATCGCCGATGCTGTGGCCGAGCGAGTCATTGATGTCTTTGAAATGGTCGAGATCGAGAAACATCAAGGCCAAATGGCCGTTGCTGCGCTTCGCCAGGCTGAGGGCATATTTAAGATGATCATTCAGCTGGGTGCGGTTCGGCAATCCGGTGAGCGGATCGAAATTTGCCAGATAGTGGATACGTTCCTCGATACACTTTTGCTCGGTTATATCTTCGTAAATACCCAGTACGCCGATGGTTTCCTTGGCCTCATTCTGAAGCGGCACTTTAGAGGTACGCAGCCAGATGGTTGTGCCGTCAGGCGTGGTTTGCTGCTCTTCAAAGGCCAGCTTAGGCGTATTCGAATCCATGACCAGCCGGTCGTCGGCGCGATAATATTCCGCCTGTTCTTTCCAGGCCAACTGGTAATCGTCTTTGCCGACCACATCCTGTAGAACCGATTCGCCGGCATCCTTGGCAAAAGCGGGATTACAGCCCAGGTAACGTAACTCCTTATCTTTCCAGAAAATGCGCATAGGCGCGGTGTCGATAATCATTTTAAGCAGATGATGCGAATCTGCCAGCGATCTCTCGGCATGCCTGCGCTGCGCCTCGCGCTCAAAGCTGTTCAGCGCATAGTCGATGTCCATCGCCATTTCAGCCAGCAGGTCGCGCGCAGATCGATCGAAGGCATTGATTTCGGCGGCGTATAGCGTAAAAACCCCAATGACCGCGCCGTTTCTGTGCAAGGGCAGCGCGGCTGAAGCATTCCAGCCGAATTTTGCACCGCGCTCGTGCCAGGGGGCGGTTGCAGGATCATGCTGAAAATCCTGGCACCAGAAAGGCTGATCTTCACGCATGGATGTTCCGGTTGGACCTCGCCCGGCCACCTCGTTTTCATCAGCCGAAATTTGAATCCCTTCCAGATATTCCGTGCCGCTGCCATAAGACGCAACCGGCTTAAGCTGTTTGCTTTGTTCGTCCAACATGCCTATCCAGGCCATCTTCATGCCGCCGAAAGTCACCGCATCACAGCAAATCTGCGAAAACAGCTCTTGTTCATTACTGCACCGCACGATGGCCTGGTTGCACTGGCTCAACGCGGCATAAAGCTGGGTCATGCGCTGATTTATCGCTTCGGCCTCCTTGCGCTGCGCATCAAAGCGGGCAAGGTTGATCTGCGTTTCCGACAGCCAGCCCAGCACGCTGTTTTCCATGCCGCGTGCGACAGGAATGGCGGATGAAAAATCTCCGCGGCCTATGCGGATAATACGCCCATACAACTCATCCACCGATGAACCCAGTGTGGCGTACAAAGCCCGATAAGCGCGCCACAACATGAAGACCAACAGCAAGCCGGATGAGACGAACGCCATGCGCAAAAGCGCGGCCGCATTCTCCGCAGCGTGGATGCCATCCAGGGTGCGTTGATTCATCAGCCGGTAGAACTCGCCGATCGGGCGCATGATGCCCGCCTTGGCCTGGTGATAGGCTGCGTCCTGCAACATCAGGCTTGCCTTCAGACGGTTGGCATCGGTAGGCGTGGTTGTGGATTCGACCAGCTTCATCGCGGCGAATTCAGTGCCGGTGAGTCCATCCGAATTGGCCTTGGCTTTTGCCAGCGCGGCAAACTCTTCCTCGGTAAAACCGGCTTGCCGCATTAGCTCCAGCAAGGCAATCTTTTGTCCGCTGTCTGGCTGTAACCGCAGGTCGTCAGCCAGTGCCAGATCCCAATAGATGTTGTGATAATCGACCGGGCGCGACATCTTGCCGTCGCGGATGTCGAGAATGTCCTGGAAGTGTTGTTTATAGATGGGATTGCCGGTAATGACATAGCTGCGCACCATACGGGTAAGATCATCTGACGACTGGCGTAATTCGTCAGCCAACAAGTGGGATTGAAGCCGCGACTCATTGGCGCGATCAATCTGCTTTTCCGAACGGACGTATATGACAAAAAGAATGGAGAAAACGACAAACATGCCCAATGCCAGCCAGAGGCTGCGCGAAAACCGGGATAAGTTGTTGGGAGGCGTCATAAGGAATTCTCTATTAATTGCAATTTAAACCGTCATGCTGCGAAGGCGCTGAATTTTTTAGATTTTTTCAAAATTCGGGGATTTTGAGGCCAATTCTTGTTTCAATGGATTCAACCATGACTGCCTGTCGGCTGTTTAAACTCAAACGATCACCTTAAAGCCCTACTACTATCTGGTTGCGTCCTTCCGCCTTGGCGGCATAGAGCGCTCTATCGGCCCGCTCAACCACTTCAGTGTCCTTTTCCTCGGCGCCTGCAAACGCTGCCACTCCAATACTAACAGTGACGAAAATCAATTTTCCGTCAGCCATCGTCGAGCTGCTTTCAAACCGCTTGCGTATGCGCTCCAACGCAATTAATGCTTCATCGATATGACACTCGGGAAACAGGATACCAAATTCTTCGCCGCCCATGCGCACCACCGCATCGATAGACCGGCAGTTTTCGACCATAACTGCCGCAAGCGCACATAACACAGCATCTCCGCAATGATGTCCATAGGCGTCATTGATCGATTTGAAATGATCCAGGTCAAGCATTGCAAAAGTATACGTGTTACCCGTACGCAAAGCCCGTTGATGCTCGTTTTGCAAGCGCGGCAGAAAAGCGCGCCGATTAATCAGTCCAGTCAAAGGATCATGTTCTGCGGCGTCTTTCCACAACTCGCTGGAGCGTTCAATTGAAGTCAACTGCCGGTTTTGCAGGGCGATTCCGAGTATTGTCAACGCACTCGAAAAAACGAAGGCCATCAGTCGAAAGTTTGAATCCGCCGGATCGGTTACCTCGAATGGACCGGCATTATGCGCGGTGGCAACGATGATACTCATCAAGGAGACGGAGCTTATCGTTGCCACGCCAAATAGATTCACATTGAACGAAAGCACCAACAGTAGCGGCACGATAAAAAAGACCGCTCCCGGTAATGTAGTAAAACCGAGCGTCAATAAGACGGCCATGACCAGCGTTGTTCCGGCAAGCCAATTCAACTCCGCTCGGCTCATTTTTCCGTCATCGTGCCAGCCTTGATAAACCTGATAAACCAGCAGAATGCCGAGACTGTCGGCCAAGACCAGCATGAGGAAAAAGTTTTCGGTTTCAGCCCATGAGATATAGCCGCCGACTGCCAAATTAATCGACAGGATGATGCTTGTTATCGAAGTCGGGACAATACAAACCCAAAGTCCAAACGGAACCAGATCATGGCTGCGTGTGAGTCCATTCGGCAAGAAGTATTTAAAGGCATGCAGGGCTATAATCCCAACCATCCCATCTGCGATGGCGGCGACTGCGGTATGCAAAAACGGCCCCGGCCCTGAGAATGCGGACATGCCTGAAAAATTTGCGGCGAAACTGGCCAGGACAATGAAAGGGATGGACCGGTAACCCCAATGAAGACACATAACCAGGGCAATTCCGGACGGCAGCCAGAGTAGTGTGATATTACCCGGCTTAAGCGCAAATAATGCCATCCCGAAGTGGGCTAAAAAGTAGTAGACCAACGCGGTGGCCGCTATCCAAATAACCTTTGTGTATTTTAAGCGAGCCATGAAGTTGGGTTCTTTTTAGGCGTCAATCGCAAGCAGGTAATGTGGGACTGCCAAGTCGTTAATAACGAGTTTATCAACCGTTTTCGAGTATAGCATGAAAGCAAATACGGACACTGTTCTTCATGGAGGCGGAGCGTTGGCGCTCAACTGGGTCTATCGATAGGGGCATAAGACAAACAAGCCGCGAGGTTCGCGGCTTGTAGAGGATTTTAAGCGTCGTTTTGAAGCGCTACTCTATATTCTGTATCTGTTCGCGCATTTGCTCGATCAGCACTTTAAGCTCGATGGCTATTTTGGTCATTTCCTTGTCGGTCGATTTGGAGCCCAAGGTATTGGCTTCACGGTTCAATTCCTGCATTAAAAAGTCCAGCCGTCTGCCGACCGGGTCTTTTTGCTTGAGCACCCGCAACACCTCAGTGATATGGGTTTCCAGTCTGTCGAGTTCTTCGGTGATGTCCAGTTTTTGAGCCAGCAGCACCAGTTCCTGCTCCAGCCGGTCGAAATCGGGCTGCGCGACCAGTTCGGCAATCCGGTCATTCAGTTTATTGCGAATCAGCAACAACACTTCCGGCATGCGTTTGCCCGCTGAAACGACAAAAATCAGCATTTTTGCGCAGCGCTCTTCAATCAGGAGTTTAAGCTGAGCGCCTTCTCTTTCACGCGCCTCCAGCAGTTGCGCCAAGGTTTGATCGACCAGGGTTGCGATGCCCAGGTCGAGTTGCTCTTTGTCAATATCCGGTTCCTGCTGGATACCGGGAAATGCCAGTACATCCAGCGCCGAAAAGGACAAAGGCCCCATCATTTGCTGCTCTATGGTATGGGTCGCGGCAAGCAGTGTGGCGACGGCATCGGTATTAATGATGAAGCCTTGTCCGTTTTTAGCCTGTTTCTTGTAGCTCAATGAGCATTCAACTTTGCCTCGATTGATCTTGGCGGCGATGGCTGAGCGCAGATCGGCTTCAACAAAACGCAGGCGATCCGGCAGTCTTAAGCTAATGTCGCAATAACGGTGATTGACTGAGCGCAATTCACAGCTTATGGTTAAGTCGCCGATTTCTGTCTCGTTACCGGCAAACGCGGTCATGCTTCTAATCATTTTTCACCTATAATTAATGCGCTTTTAGTACAAACAAACAACACAATGGCTGAATACTACGATCCGCATACTTATCCCAAAGAGTGGAACTACCTGCAAACCGGCACCATTATAGACCAGTATGTGATTGAGCGGGAGTTGGCGCACGGCGGCTTCAGTTCCGTTTATCTGGCCAGACAAATAAAGGATCAGTTTCAGGTTGCCATTAAGGAATATCTGCCCCGAAAATTTGCCCACCGAACCTGGAATAATATGGTGGTCGCCAACAGCGAAGAAGCGGCGGCTTTATTCAAGCGCGGCCGGGTATTGTTCTTTGAAGAAGCCAAGGTTTTATCGACCTTAAAGCACCCCAATATTGTCCAGGTTATCGGTTTTTTTAAAGCCAATTCCACCGTGTATATGGTGATGACTTACGATTACGGAGTTACGCTGGATAAGCTGTTAAGGGATAAATCGCTGTCTGTTTCCGAAGACTTTTTATTGCCCTTGTTCACCTCCTTATTGGCAGGACTGGGACATATTCATAGCCAACAGTTTATTCATCTGGATATTAAGCCCTCCAACATTCTGGTGCGGCCGGGCAATGATGCGTTGTTGCTGGATTTTGGCGCGATTCAGAGCTATCCGAAATCGCACTTGGGCAAGCAAAGCAAGGTTTTGACCAAGGGTTACTCGCCGATAGAGCAGCATGACTTGAGCGCCCAGCTAGGCCCGTGGACGGATATTTATGCGGTGGGCGCAAGTATGCGCAATTGCCTGGAGAACAAAACGCCGGTTCCTGCACGGGACAGAGTGCAACAGGACACACTGGTTCCTGCGGTCAAGGCGTTTAACCGAAAATTCCCGGAACATCTGTTAAAAGCCATCGACTGGGCGATGGCGTTGCAGCCGGAAAACCGTCCGCAATCGGTTGCCGAATTGCAGCAGGCGCTTGTTGGCGGTTAACGGATGTTCAAACCATAAAAATTCACCACGAAGACACGAAGAGCACGAAGTTTTATAT
>scf_100011_pt103 | contig 12393 bp, 11 predicted proteins | sample Micenr1anaerobic_FD_49594 | JGI IMG/M metagenome (IMG submission 49594) | reverse complement strand
AACAGGCTATGCCGGTTTATTTGCGGGATAAGGTTGCTAAGAAAGAATCAGAGCGGTGATGCCTTAAGATGCTCGTACTGAACTTGTCGAAGCATGAAAATGGTTTAAGTTATTCGCGAAATGCCCTTCGACAAGGCTCTTATGAGCAATGCCGAAGGGATTAGGGCGAACGGATGGGGCTTAAGCTAACAGCATTGATTTCATCGTATCTGTCCCTTTTGATCCGGGTTTTGATAAAACCAGCCGTGATCGAATGTAATTATTGCCTACGAACCGACGCAAGAATCAAATCTTGATTCAATACGATCAGCATCTTCCCGGACGTGTTACTTTCAGGAATGTTAACCAATGATTTCACATAACCGCCGTCACCGCGCAATAATTCATTAACCGGCTGAACTTGCGATTTTTCAAAGCTCGGAATGGCATCAAGCCCATCAACCAATAGGCCAATCGGGCCTACTTGGGTCCGTACTACAATGATTGCACCGGCGGTTTTTTCCGGTTGATCGAAATCAACGGCCTTATTGGTCAGAATCCTGCCGTCAATCACGATAATCGGGATTTTTTCGTTGATGCCGTCGGGACTGTTATCGCAATACATGACGCTGCCGACAATATAGGATTTCACGCCGGGCAGGCTGTTGATCAGGGTAACGTCCATGGCTTCGAGTACGTCGGCGGCAAGAAATGCGTAGACTTCCGAACCTATATAAAACGTTGCCAGGTCGACGACATCGCCGGTTAGCGGTTCTTGCGGATAAGCGATTGCTACGCGTTGTTCGGAACCGCTAGTTTCGGCTTTCTCGCCGATGGGAATAAACACGAAGGCCGCCACGTCATTATGATAGTCCCCTGTGGTTTTAAACTCGCGGTATCCGCGTGACGAGTAACAGCCGACGGCATAGTACTTCCTGTTATAGAGCACGATTTTGGATTTTCCGGTACCTTCCTGCAACTCAAAAAATCAGGGTCTATCCAAAGAATTTCACCGTTTTTGTAATTGGAACCTTCGGTCGATGCAATGATGCGACCGCTGGGTCGTTCCACAAACAGGCCGAAAGAACCGGGTTTGTCGGGCAAGCAATCCTCAAGCATGTGTTTGAATTCGGGCGTGGAGTCAAAAACGATGCCGATGCCGCCGACTACTTTGTTCATATCATCAATATGACGGATCGCGGCATTGTAGACATAGGTTGGATTGCCTTCATACAGCCAGGAGTCTTCAAACATCGATACCCGGTATTCCTGCGGCGAACGCAAGGAAAAAGTCTCCTGCGCGTAGGCGGCGTTCACCTGCCTGCCTACGGCATCCACGGGGTCGTTATGGAGATTGGACTCGGCTACGATGGCGCCTTTGATGTCATAGATAAACAGGCGTGTGTAGACGGTGTAAAGCTTGTTGATGTAGATCAGGATGTCGGTGATTTTCGCTTTATCGTCGGCGTTTAGACGGCCTTCGGATAAAATGCGGCGGATTTCCGAAGTCAGTGCCCACCAGCGGCAATCGTTGCTGCGCTCGTACAGGTTGCGATCCATAATATCAATCATCAGCCGTGCGATGGATTCGGCATTACGGAGTTCGGAGGTAATCATCGTGGTATGCAGCTTGCTGCTGGAATCGGCAAGCGCCTGGGCGGTGCGCGCGCCCATCGAACGCAGTTGTTTTAGAATGGCCTTCAGCGATAACAGGTTGCCGTGTTCGTTGGTCGCCATGACTTGCCCATTCCAGATGACGCGGTGCAGGAACATGTTGATGTCTTGGGCGGCAGTGGCAACGATGCTGGACAGCTCAGGCGACAGCGAGTCGCCATGGCGAAGAATTTCGGCATTGATCTCCTTGTCGGACGCGGAAGAACCGAATGCCGACTGCAATGGAATCATCGCGTGTCCGTACCATTCTTGCCCGGCATAACCTTGATAGGGACGGCCTCTGTGCGTGACCGACAGATAATCGCGCCCGGCAAAGCCGATCACCCCGTAGTGGTCTCCTTCAGGAACCGCTTCAATGAACCGGCCAATCGGTACGTGATCCTGGTCGCTCGTGGCAATCACCGCCGAATCGGCATTCAGCAGCAACATGACGGCTTTGTCGCCTTTCTTTTGCAGGCTGCGAAAGATGCCTTCCATTTCGTTATCAAAACGGAATGATAGGCACAAGACGCCAATCACCGCGTCATCGACCGGATCGACGATACGTTTTGAATAAATGAGGCTCCGGTCTATGCCGGGTCGGAGGCTGGTTTTGCCAAAGGTCTCAACATAGTCCTCCATTGAGTTCAGCGTCCGGCGGATAATCGGGTCGGAAATACTTTGATCGACTGTGGGGGTGTTGCGGTCAAGCCTGGCCAGTATGCGGCTGTCGGTATCCAGGACGATAATGTCGTCGTATACGGTATATTTTGAACCATACTCGTCAAGGAGTTGGTTAATCGAATCTATATCGGTTCTTTCGCCGTTTACGGTGGCCTGCACAAAATTGCATATATCGGCATTGGTCGCCAGAAAGCCGATGTCTGCGGTGCGCTCATACAGGTTGCGCACCAGAATATCTATCGAAACTTGCGCTTTGGATTCAAGTTCGAGACAGGTTTTTTTAATTTCTTCAGAAACCAGCTGGCTGGTTAGTTTGCTTTCAAGATCGCCAAAACCTTTTTTTGTGGCTTCCATCGCCGGCAGTATGGTTGCGGCTTCTGTAGGGCAGCTGATTTCAGCAATGGCGGAAATCAGTCCCCAGGTTCCATTCAAGTCGCGGAGAATTTCCTTGCACTGGGTAACGCTCCGAATATAGGGGGAGAAGGTTTCAAAACGTTCAGCTTCTGACAGCATGTAATTTGTCCTTGGTTGTGCGTTAAAAATGAGACGAGTCATTAATGATAAAAGGCAGATGCATCATGCCATAAGCAATATCTACGCCATAGTGCCTGCGGCTCTGTGCAGATGAGGTTTGATGCGGTGTTGTTAATGGTGCTATCTTGATGTTGCACCAAAATAGGGCGCAAAAGAGAGTGTTAATTACTAATATTGTGCGGATATCGGGTCGTGAATAGAGGGCATGTCTTGATTTGTTAATAGGCAGGGGGATGTTTAGCCGCCTGCTGTCAACGTTCAAAGATTAGGTTTGGTTGCGAGAAAGGTCGGCCGTTACCGCGAGCGCCCGGCCCGAAGGAACGTTATTAGCCGCCAGTCGGCGTGATAGAATGAATCGTCCCCAATTATGCATATTAGGAGAAAGCCATGCTTTATATCGAACCGAATCAACCAGGCAGTAAAGTTAATTTTAAATCCCGTTATCAAAACTTTATCGGCGGCGGTTGGGTCGATCCGGTAAAAGGGCTGTACTTTGAAAACTCAAGTCCCATTAACGGCAAGGTTTTTTGCGAAATACCCCGCTCCAGCGCTGAAGATATTGAGCTGGCGCTGGATGCGGCTCATGCAGTCAGGGCGGCTTGGGGAGAAACCTCGGTCACAGAGCGGTCGAATATACTCCTGAAAATAGCCGACCGGATTGAAGCAAATCTTGAGACGCTGGCCGTTGCCGAAACCTGGGATAACGGCAAAGCGGTGCGCGAAACGCTGGCGGCGGACATACCGCTGTGCGCCGATCATTTTCGCTATTTTGCCGGGTGCATTCGCGCTCAGGAAGGCTCAATCGGCGAAATCGACAAGAATACCGTCGCGTACCATTTTCACGAGCCGCTGGGTGTGATCGGGCAGATTATTCCCTGGAATTTTCCGTTGCTGATGGCCTGCTGGAAATTGGCCCCCGCCTTGGCCGCAGGCAACTGCGTGGTCATGAAACCGGCTGAACAAACCCCGGCGTCTATTTTGGTGCTGATGGAAATAATCGGCGATTTGTTGCCCGCAGGCGTGCTTAATATTGTCAACGGCTATGGTGCGGAAGCAGGACAAGCGTTGGCGACCAGCACCCGGATTGCAAAAATAGCCTTTACCGGTTCGACGCCGGTCGGCTCGCATATTCTAAAATGCGCGGCGGAAAACATCATTCCATCAACCGTCGAGTTGGGCGGTAAGTCGCCGAATATCTTTTTTGAAGATGTCATGAACCAGGAAGAAGCGTTTATCAGCAAATGTATCGAAGGCGCGGTGTTGGCATTTTTCAATCAGGGCGAAGTCTGTACCTGTCCGTCACGGCTGTTGGTTCAAGAATCCATTTATGATGAATTTATCGCTAAAGTGGTTGCGCGCGCCAAGCAGATTAAACGCGGCAATCCGTTGGATACCGAGACGATGGTAGGCGCGCAAGCTTCCAAGCAACAGTTTGATAAGATTCTGGATTATCTACAAATCGGTAAAGACGAAGGCGCTGAAGTTTTAATCGGCGGCAAGGCTGAGTCTTTGGGCGGCGGCTTCTCGGAAGGCTACTATATCGAACCGACGATCATGAAAGGCGGCAATAAGATGCGTATCTTTCAGGAAGAGATTTTCGGCCCGGTCATATCGGTCACCACCTTTAAGGATGAGGCCGAAGCCTTGGAGATTGCCAACGACACTCAGTTTGGCTTGGGCGCGGGCGTCTGGACGCATGATATGAACCGGGCGTACCGCATGGGGCGCGGCATTCAGGCTGGGCGCGTATGGATTAACTGTTATCACCATTATCCGGCTCATGCGGCTTTCGGCGGCTACAAGAAATCAGGCGTGGGTCGTGAATGCCATAAGATGATGCTGGATCATTATCAGCAAACCAAAAATATGCTGGTCAGCTACGATGTTAATCCATTGGGGTTTTTCTAGGCTTGATTAGTTAAAAAATGCCGTAGCTAGGAAATTTTCACCACGAAGGCACGAAGGACACGAAGAATTAAAATATAAAGCTTCGTGCCTTCGTGATGTTCTTATGCAACTAGCGAAACATTAAGGTAACACGCCACTTTTCACCTCTACCAGTAGTTGCCGCATGGGTATTGATGTAATGGCAGCAGTCGATCAACAGCTAACGAATGCCGAGAAATTCATTAAATTGATCTGTCATTACCGTTTAATAATCGCTAGTTAAGATAACTTTGCTCTAATAATTTACGTCGGTTTTGTAATGAGGAGATGACAATGTTAAGCGAACTTAAATCTTCAACTACTTTACTTCAATCCTATCTAACCTGGCTGATAAACATGTCGTCAGGAGGGTTGGCAGTCTATATCCTGTTCATGTTTCTTACCCTCTTTTCGATGGTTGAGTTTTGCGATCCCAGAGAAAAAATTCCCCCGAAACAGTTGCGGCAGTCCTATCGGGCGAACATCGAATTATTTGTTTTTAACAGCGTTGTTATGTCGATGTTGTCGATTCCATCGCTACTGATTTTGGCGGAACAATTCTCCGATAAAGGGCTGCTCAACCCTATCCATAATCCGGCAGGCAGAGCCGTCCTTTCGTTTTTAGCGATCGATTTGCTGCTGTATTGCCTGCATAAGGCCAGTCACCGCTTCGATTGCTTGTGGATGTTTCACAAGGTACATCACAACGATCCTTGTTTGAATGTTTCAACGGCATTCCGGATACATTTTCTGGAAGTAGTCATCATCAACCTCGTGAAGGCGATGGCGGTTGTTATTTTAGGCATAGATGGGGCGTTGTTGCTGATGAACGAGGCGATAATTACCTTTTTCACCCTGCTGCATCACACTAATATTTCATTCCGGGGTGAGCGGTTTCTGGGCGGGGTAATTATTACGCCGTATTTGCACCGTGTTCACCATTCAACCCGGCGTGACGAGCATGACCGTAATTACGGCGCGGTGTTGTCAATATGGGATCGCCTGTTCGGCACTCTGGCAGAGCTGAAACCGGCGGCAATAGGCGTCAAGGGAAGCACGGCGCAAGATCTTATCAGTCTGGTAAAGTGCGGATTTACAATGACGGGCGGATCACCGGTCAGTCTTGACGTGATGATTGCTGAAGCGGCCTATTACAAAGCTGAAAAACGCGGCTTTCACCCAGGTAATGAGCATAGAGATTGGCTGGAAGCAAAAAACGAAATCATCAGATCGGTTTACGGCGAAAGGCGGGTTAGAAATAAGCTAATGCGGACATGGCGGGCGGTGATTAGGATCATGAACATTGCTTTACAGGGCAGAAACCGGAAATATCCGTTGTATCGGAAGCAGATGAACTGAGAATGCAGTGGGGGAGAGCAGGGACTCAAGCTTATTCTTGGGGTCGAGCGCCGAGTCTCCCCACAATTCCTTTAAACGCTGGGCTCTGCCGCAGGTGTAGTGGTAATACTGATAACGCACCGGATTTTTCCGGTAGTAATGTTGGTGATATTCTTCGGCGGGATAGAATGCAGAAGCGGCAGTGATTTTGGTGACGATCGGTTCCTTGAAGGGCTTGGACTGCGCCAGCTCAGCCTTTGATTGTTCGGCCAAACGGTGTTGTTCCTCGTCATGGTAAAAAATCTCCGCACGGTACTCGGGGCCGACGTCGCAGAATTGGCGATCAGTCGCAGTAGGGTCAACGTTGTGCCAAAAGGCCTCCAGCAACTGGCTATAACCGGTTTTAGTGGGATCGTAGAACACCTGTATGGCTTCGGCGTGACCGGTTCCGCCTGCCGAGACTTCTTCATAACTTGGATTTTGGGTATGACCGCCTGTGTAACCGGCAATGACCTCAACGACTCCCGGTAGATTATCGAAGGCCGCCACCATGCACCAGAAACACCCGCCGGCGAAAGTTGCCTTGTTCAGGTTAGTTTCGTCTGTAGCTGCAACGGTAGTTCCCATCCCGAATCCCAAAATGCCAAGCAGCATTAACTTGAGCAAAGGGTTGGCGCTTTTCAGTCTGCGTTTAATTTTAATGTTGTAAAACAAAGGCTTTTAATGTGGGTGATATTATCTTGATTTTAGGGCTGATTATAAACTGAAGTCGGGCGCACATGATTAATTTCTATGCAAATCATCATTCCCCTTTAAGCTTGTCCAGTACCTGAGTTAATTTCTCCAACTGTTTGTGCAGGATTCTGGCTTGTTTTTCAGCCTGTTGCTTATCGAACTCCAGTTTCATGCACTTGTCCTCATCATTTCTTCAGGGCTTTTGATATATCGCGCAGGAAATTGGGTATGGCGATATTATCAACGGTGTCAGTATGCAAGTACTCCGTCCGGTTTCGGAATGTTAGCGCGTCCCGCGGCAGATCCTGCCATCGCAGAATCATAATGTTTGACCTGAATGGCAACGCTGACTTTATCGATATAAAAATTAAAATCAGATCGTGTTTTTTGGGGGCTGGACGACGTTTAGTGCGGAATATTTTAGCTAAAATACCCACGTTTATAATGTTTGGTTTTTGTAGGCATCGTTAAAAATTAAATTATAATCAAAAAGCTTTACCTCATTTCAGGTAAAACCATATACAGCTAATCAACACAGGGGGAAGTCAATGGAAAGAAAAGAAGCGATGGACTTTATGATTAAGTTACTCAAACTTATGCTACATAAAGAAGGATCTGATTTATTTATTACCGCCGGTTTCCCGCCTGCAATAAAAGTCAAAGGCAAAATGTCGCCGGTTTCGCAGCAGGCCTTATCGGCTAACGACTCCAAGGCTCTTACGCAGTGCATCATGAATGATAAGCAGCTCAAGGAGTTTGAAGAAACGCAAGAATGTAATTTTGCCATTTCGCCTGCCGGGCTATCCCGGTTCCGGGTCAATGCCTATGTTCAGCAAGGCTGCCAGGGCTTGGTTATCCGGGTCATTGCCGCGGAAATACCCAATTTCGATAAATTGGGTCTGCCGTCTGTTTTAAAAGACGTGATGATGAACAAAAACGGCCTGGTGATCATGGTCGGCGGCACAGGCTCAGGTAAATCAACGTCTATGGCCGCAATGATCGACCATCGTAATGAGAACAGCTATGGGCATATCATCACTCTGGAAGATCCGATCGAATACGTGCATACCCATAAAAATTGCGTGATGATGCAAAGGGAAGTCGGCGTCGATACCAAGAGCTGGGAAGCCGGATTGCACAATACCTTGCGGCAGGCTCCCGATGTTATCGTACTGGGAGAAATCCGCAGTCCCGAGATTATGAATTACGGCCTGGAGTTTTCCCAAACAGGTCATTTGGCGCTGGCTACCTTGCATGCCAACAATGCCAATCAGGCTATCGACCGGATCTTGGGTTTCTTTCCGATGGAGGCTCAGACGAAATTGATGCAGGATATTTCGGTCAATTTACGCGCCATCATTTCCCAGCGTCTGGTTAAAACCGTTGATGGCGGACGTTGCGCGGCCATTGAGATTTTGTTAAATACGCCGTTGATTTCGGATTATATCGCCAAAGGCGAGGCCTCCAGCATCAAGCCGTTGATGGCCAAATCCCGTGAATTGGGCATGCAAACCTTTGACCAAGCCTTATTGGAGCTTTATCAGGCGGGCAGGATAGATTATGACGAAGCCTTAAGAAATGCCGACTCTCAAAATGAGTTGCGCTTGCAGATCAAATTGGCGTCCGGTGAAGACCGGTCGATCGGCGGACTTTCGTTACAATCAAAAGACGGCGACGAGGAAGGCTAGTCACGGCGATAAAGCGATGCGCCCAGTCTGGATCAGACGCAGACGGCGCAGTGTTTTTGGATTTTTCGCCGATCAATTAGATCGTTTTTAACCTTCCCCCATCACATAAACCAGACACTAACATGACCTTAACACCTTATTTAAAATTAATGCTGGAAAAAAATGCCGATAGCTTGTCTTTAAAAGCAGGTTCTCCGGCACTCTTGGGATTGGCCGGTGAGGAATATCCCTTGGGTAAAAATGAGTTAACCCCAAACATAATAAAAGAAATCACCTTTAGTCTCATCAATGACGTTCAGAAGCAGGAATTAGTCCAGAACAAAGCGCTAAAATTTAATTGCGCCGCGCCTGACGGCGAGAAATTTATGGCTAGCGCCAAGGTCGAGGATAACGGACTGGTGCTGTTTATTGTCCCTGATTCAGCGCTGGCAAAAGCCGAACCTGCTGAGCAGGAAGCGGAAAGTTATCAGGTTCTGGGAGCTGCGCCGGAAGATGACTTGAACATTCTGCCGTATCTGGTGGAAATGGCTAAATTGAATGCCTCGGATTTGTTTTTAACGGTCGGTTCGCCGGTTAAAGCCAAAATTTATGGCCGTGCCGTGGCGCTGGACGAGTTTTTGCTGACGCCCGAGTTAACCAAATCGGGCGCTTTCGGGATTATGACTCAGGAACAAATCGACGAGTTTTTAGTCACCAGGGATTTGGATTTTGCGATCAGCCTACCGGACGGCAGTGCGCGTTTTCGCGCCAACGCCTTTTATCAGCGCAAAACCGTAGGATTGGTTATGCGGCTGATCCCCTCGGTCATTCCTACCGGCAAGGACTTAGGCACGCCGGATATTTTAATGGAACTTATCATGGCCAAACGCGGCCTGTTGCTGATGGTGGGCGGCACCGGATCGGGCAAATCGACCACGCTGGCGGCGATGATCAACCACCGTAACGCCAACTCGGCCGGGCATATTCTGACCATTGAAGACCCGGTCGAGTTTTCGCACCCGAACCTGAAATCGATCGTCAATCAGCGTGAAGTCGGCGTCGATACAGAATCGTATGCCAGAGCGCTAAAAGCCTGTTTGCGGGAAGCGCCCGATGTCATCTTGATCGGCGAGATTCGGGACCGGGAAACCCTGTCGGCGGCTTTGGAGCTGGCCAATACCGGTCACTTATGTATCTCGACCATGCATGCCAACAATGCCAATCAGGCCATGGAGCGGGTAATCAATATGTATCCCCATGATCATCATGCGCAATTGTTTATGGATCTTGCCACCAATTTAAATGCCGTTATTTCCCAGCGCCTGATTCCCGATACGGCGGGGAAGCGCTGTGCGGCCATTGAAGTGATGATCAACACACCTCATATAGCGAACCTGATTTTGAAAGGGGAGCTTAACGAAATTAAAACGGCCATGACGTCAAGCGGCAGCAAAGGCATGAGGACATTTGACGATGCCTTGTTCGGACTGTACACAGATGGAAAGATCAGCTTGGAAGAAGCGCTGAAAAATGCCGATTCCAGTAACGATTTGGAAGCTAGGATTAATTTTGGTTGATAAAGGAATAGAACGCAGATGACGCGGATTGGACGGATCTACGCGGATTTCTTTAAAAAGTTTCGTTATTAAGTCTTGCTGGTTCCCAAGCTCCAGCTTGGGAATTCGGTTTTGGAAGCTCCAGCTTCCAGTTTCGCGAAGCAGGAGCTTAGGAGCCGGCGCATAAAACTTATCCGCGCTTACCCGTCTAATCCGCGTCATCCGTGTTCTATTCTTAGCTGTTGATTGAAAACCAAATTGGAAGATAAGTCGGTATAATAGATAAATTTTCCCAATTTTTGAGTGATATGAGTAAACAAAGAAAAGCAGTGGCGTTAATTTCCGGCGGACTGGATTCAATGCTGGCGGCGAAAACCATCATGGAACAAGGCGTCCATGTCGAAGGCATCAACTTCTTCACCGGTTTTTGCGTGGAAGGCCACACCCATGCGATCAGGGCCAGCGACAAGGCCAAGCCTAAACGCAACAACTCCTTATGGGTCGCCGAGCAGCTGGGCATGAAGCTGCATATCGTCGACGTGATCGAAGAATACAAAGACGTCCTGATCAATCCCAAACACGGCTACGGCGCGCACATGAACCCTTGCCTGGACTGCAAGATTTTCATGGTCAACAAGGCCAAGCAATGGATAGTGGAAAACGATTTCGACTTCATCATCACCGGCGAAGTGATCGGCCAACGTCCGATGTCGCAACGCAAAGCGACGATGCCGATCATATCCAAAGAATCCGGCGCCGATGATTTATTATTGCGGCCTTTGTGCGCCAAGAATCTGCCTGCAACCCTGCCGGAACGCGAAGGCTGGGTCGATCGGGAAAAACTGCATGATTTTAGCGGACGCTCGCGCAAGCCGCAGATGGCGATGGCCGAGGGTTTCGGCTTTGATGAATATGCCCAGCCTGCGGGCGGCTGCTGTTTTCTGACCGACGCCAGCTATTCGTCAAAACTGGTTGACCTATGGAAAGCGCGTGACGGCGACAAGCAATATGATCTGGATGATGTGATGTTGCTGAAAGTCGGCAGACACATCAGGCCGGAGCAAAACTTTAAAGTCATCGTCGCCCGAGAAGAAGGCGAAGGCCGTTTTATGCAGGGTTACAAAAAAGAATTTATCACCCTGCATTGCGCCAGCCATGCGGGGCCCTTGGTGTTGGTGGACGGCTCGCCTTCCGCTGAGGATTTGTTCCTGGCGGCAAGAATTACCGCCCGCTACGGACAGGGCCGTGATGCCGAACAAGTCGATGTGAGTATTGCCGATAAAGACGGTTCTGAACGGATTATTCAGGTTAAGCCGTTTGCCGCGGATGAAATTCCGCAGGAATGGTTTATATGAGCAGGGAAATCCTAAACGCCCGCCGCCTGCTGTGTCCGTTGCCGGTTATTCGCACCCAGGATAAAGTCAAACAGCTTAAAGCGGGCGATCAATTGGAAGTTATCTGCACCGATCCCGGCGTGATGCAGGACATTCCGACTTGGTGCCGGATCAATGGACATAAGGTGCTGGAAACCATTTCGGGCGATCATGAATACATTATTATCCTGGAAGTGGGCGAGTCGTAATGACTGAGCTTTTAGTTGTTATCCGGCCCCCCTCGCTGCGGTTCTCGTTCCCACGCGCCGCGTGGGAACGCAGCATCGGCGCGCTGCGCCGCGTGGGCGCGAGAAGTTGTTTTTTACGCGGGTTCCCAAGGTCCAGCTTGGGAACCCAGATGAAGCCCTAGCCTCGCGAGACGGGAAGCTGGAGCTTCCCGCACCGAATTCCCAAGCTGGAGCTTGGGAACTAGCGCTCACTAAAATCCTTAACTTAATGGTAGTGACGCGCTGTGTGGTAATGCAGTGTCGGCGCGTTGTGCCGCGTGAAGCAGTGGCAAATCCTCTGGTTCGGCAGTGGGTCCGTGGTACGGGACATGGCGCACGGGAACGAGATGTCGTGGCAGCGGGCAAATAATGGCTGAAGTTTCAGATGCCGCAAAAAGGGATAAACTGAAAGCCAGGGCCAGCTATGTCGGCGCGGCGATTAATGTTCTCCAGACGCTGATCAAAATCGGCTTCGGCATCCTTGGGCAGTCTGCGGCTCTGATTGCCGACGGCATTCATTCGCTATCGGATCTGCTCAGCGACCTGCTGGTCATTATTGCAGTCAGGTTGGGCAGTCGCGAGGCGGACCATGATCATCCTTACGGCCACCGCCGTTTCGAAACCATAGCGACGGTCATTTTGGGAGGCAGCCTAATTGCGATCGGCGGCGTTATCATCTGGTCGGTCATGGAGCGCATGGCAGGTCCCGAGCGTCTGCCGG